>Ga0065711_1028558_pt1 | contig 40503 bp, 19 predicted proteins | sample Hoacrofraction12_FD_59098 | JGI IMG/M metagenome (GOLD analysis project Ga0065711, IMG submission 59098) | Hoatzin crop microbial communities from Cojedes, Venezuela - Epithelial fraction 12 v2 (version 2) | ecosystem: Host-associated > Birds > Digestive system > Esophagus > Crop | place... | reverse complement strand
TTTTTTTTTTTTTTTTTTTTTTTAATGGAAACTGTATGATAGGTCTCCCCAGGTGCCTGCTCAACACCAGATCCGTGGGAGAAGGAAAGGAGTTTGTACTTACTCGTGGTGTTGTATTTGATCCCATTGAAGAACTCCGGGCAGGGTCTCTCTACCAGCTCCCCCGCCGAGGTTCTGGGCCAGCAGGTCCCGATCTGATCAGTTGTGGCATTGCAGTACGGACCTTTTGCGTTAAAAAAAGGAGACAGAAAGGGAAAAGGCAGCAGTTGAGAAAACACAAAAGCGACACACTTTGCATCACAAAGCAAACCGAATCTCAACACTTCTCCGAGCCCTGCGCTAGGTAACGTTTCCTACCATCAAAGCCCAGGAAAGGGACAGAGGAACTCTCTAAAAAAGTCTCTTGTAAACGATCCAGGAGGCTGCAGTTGACATCAAATTCTTCTAAGATGAACTGAGATACAGTCACATCCATTATTGCCCCCGGGACTGCTGGACTGGATCAGGCTCCTTCCCCTTTTTCTGTTGCTTTTTTTTGTTTGTTTTTGTCCTCTCTCCTTTCTTCCTCTCTGGAAACAAACGAACATCAAGCTGCGGACACCCCGCGATCTCCCGTGTGCGAGCCCGTCTTCCTCCCAGCGTGCTGACAACTTGGCTTGAGAGTCCGTGGCTGGCTGTGCAGTCCAACCCTCCAAGCTCTGCTTCGCTTTCAACCAGCGGCTGAGGAACCAATGGGCTGAGGCTGAGCCCAGCCTAAGGGGCTCGTCCCTGGTCTAGCAGCTCTCCAGTGCCGCCGCACGTTGCCAGACTCTTGCGTTGCTTTCGCTCCCTCCCTCTTCTCTCCGTGTCTCTCTCACACACACACACCCCGACAGTTTTATTGTTAGCTTCGGGGATGAGCACTTGTGCAAAAAATACTCGCTGCAGATGAGAGCCAGGGAGAAAAGGAAAAGCTGTCAGATGAATAAAACTCCTCTGGCTTTTTGTGAGGCGAAGCAATTTCTGCCTTTATTGCGCAGAACTGGGGATGAGCAGAGATGCTTGGACAGGGAGGGGGGGAAAAGGGACCCAGTCCAGTAGCTGCGGTACTGGATCCTGAGCAGGCCTGGAGGAAGAAGAGGAATAATAAAAGCTGGGATGAGGGAGATGCTCTGATAGAAGCATGAGAACAAGGGAATCTGGAGTAATGACCCACAGAAGAGGCAAAGTGGGGAGAGCGAGAGAAAGGCTGGGAGCCCAGCCCGGGTGAAGCAAGGCACAGAGGCAACACATCCTTCACTCACTGTGGGACATGCTGAGGTGCAGCTTACACCTAACCTGCCTTGCTGACTTGCTACATCAGGATATGAGGAAATCTTCACAAAAAAGTGGCAAAAGTTTGCTAAGGAGGATTATGTAGGATCACGGATTCAGAAGGATCTTAGGAAGCAAATAGGAAAATAAATATAAGGGAGAAAAGCAAGAAAAGTATATATGCTAGTAGCAGAGATGAATGCAGAAACAGAAAGCAAGGACAACAAAGCAGCTTTGACAGAAAAAAAAGGGATCCAGAAATGAGCTCCTGCTTACAGTCTGTGTTCACAGCGTTAGATCTGACATGGTGCTTACAGTGACTTGAAAGCAGTGGTAGAAGACTTCTGATAACCTCTGTCTCCCACTCTGCAATGGCCCAGACTCTCCCTTCACTCATATTTAAGATTGAAGGACTTCATTCTTTACTCTTCAAGGACCAAATGGATTGTTTTATCCAATGAAAGAAAAAAGAAAAAAGTACTGGGTTAGAAAGGCAAAGAAATTACCAACCTGCACTGATGAGAGAACCAGCCAGAAAGTTATTTTGCCATCTACAGATCTGAAGATTCTTCAACATTTTCAGATTTCAATGGGGGGACAGGGGAAGAGTGTCATCATGGCTTTGGGATGAGCATTTTAGTTTTAAATATGTAAAAACCCACAAAATAACAAGTGTCTTAATTCTTTAGGCAGCTTGATATTCTAAGGCAAGTGAATGCATCTCTCTGTTTCTCCTTCTGGAGCCATGATCTCCTTTCCAAGTGAATGTTCTCAAAATTGCAGTCCTTCTTAAGAAATCTGCACTTCAAAAAATTGACCCTTGTCAACACCACCAGATCTCTTTGTCCCACGTATCTCTAATCCCAAACAGCAGGAGAGAAAATGACTTTAGTATCATTCACACAACATGACCACCACCAACCTACTGGTTGTCTTTACACAGGGCTTTGAGGAGAACCCCCTATTTCTGGAACTTTCAAGTGAGGGGGATAAAGGGTGCTCTAAACCTCCAAGCAATTCACACACATCTATCCTTCAAAGTATCTTCAACTCTACACTTTAAGTTACTTTGCTTCTTCCTGGTAGTACAGTTGAGTTTAGAAAATTTATTTTTGTTCCTCAAGCAGAGCCTCTCAGTGATGGCTATGAGATCTTCTCAGAAGACAGCACTTCTAGGTGTCCACTGGCATCACTGTGCCCAGTGGCCGTTTCAGCCGAGGCAGAACTGAGCAGTGAGTAGAGGCACTTGTTCAGGATGCGGAGAAGATATTTTTTCCTGCTTCTGCTGCCTCTCTGCAGGGCAAAAATCACACAACCTGGGAAAAAGTCTTAATTTTTCATCTACTGTCTGACTTGTCTATTTTCTCACACTATTTGTACAGCACCTACCACACTGGAATCAAAAACCTGGCTGGAGGCTTTGGGCACTAGATTTTCCTGAATTGTTGGAGGAATGCATCACTTAATAAATTACAAAAAGACACTTTCAAAAAATTAACTACTTTTAAATTTGGTAAATGTTTCACTTTACTAAATGCTGCCCTGTATTTTCCAGCATAAACACTCGAAGATTTTTCAAATGGTTCAAATATCACAAAGTTGAACACTGTTCTTTATAGTGGTTAACACCTGAAATAACAGCCCTGAATTACACTAAATAATTTTTCAGGACTAAGAGAATGAGTTCTTCACTTAAGTGAGGAGAGCTAGAAAACCTTCAATCTAAACTGATTCTTCCCTCCATCTCTTCAGTTCAGCTAACTTTAAAAAATCAGAAGTGGTGCCTATAGTGGTACAGATGATACCATTGTATTCCATGTATTTAACTACTACAAAAACCCCACCCCAAAAATAAATACAGAGGTGATCAACAAACCATCTAGGAGTAAGACTGGATGAAGAAAAGAATTTGTTGTTTCTCAGTCCACAAATTAGCACCATTATTTATTACTCTTTTCCCAGTTCTACTGTAGCCTCTTGATGCAAAGCTACTTTTGCAGCTTTCCCTGGGTACAATTAACTGCTTTACTGAAAGTTTCCCTCTGGCTGGATCTAGTCAAATTCTGACCATGTCGGTTTGACTCATTTGATAGGAAAATGTTGCTCTTTAAAAAACAAGCAAAAGACTGACAGAAATATTGTAGCAGCTGACACTGCTGATTCTCTGCTGATGCAGTACCCCTCCATGATACATTTGATACAAATAACTACTAAATCTTGCCAGGCAGTAAGCAGCAGAGATCTGCCTTAAAAATTACTGAGCAACCCAAGAAAGCTAGTAATTGTATCTGACAGGCAGAAAAACTTTGTCAACTTAAAAGTGGTCTTGTTCCTACGTGGTGGTGTTCGTTGGTTTGTTTGGGTGCATATGCAAGACATACGCACAACCAATCTGTATAAGAACATTGGAATATGCAAGGTTATGGAAGTGAACAAGTCAGACAAACATGTAAACACATACAAGGCTCAGTAAGCCTCTTGTACAGAAGGGATATTGGTGACCTATAGCTCTTCCAGTAAAGGAACAAGCTCTGCTCATAAATGGGATACAATATTCCCTGGTAACGGAAATCTTTGTATGCCAACCCCTGCACCACTTGCTACATGGCTGTTTTCTCCATCTCCAACCCAACCCACAGCTGGTAGAATTAGCCAGAAGATGGCTTTTAGTTTGCCCCACTAACAGTGCCTGACAAGGATGGCATTGTGCTGTTTAACCAGCAACACGTGTTTGTGTGGGGTGGCAGTAACCCCGACCCAGCTCACTGCTCCTTGGTTAGATCTACTGGAGGGACCTCTTCTCCTCAGGCACTCAATCTCCACAAAACCAAGAGACCACTATATATTTCAATACCAGAGATGGGTATTGTTAAAAAAGAAAAAAAAAGGACCTGTTCTCTCCTCACTTCCCTTCCTCAGAGTAGGAAAACCCACTGTACCTCATCCAGCCTTCTTTTCCCACTACAGTGAAGGTTTTATCACCCATTTCCCTACCCATTGCTGTGAAGAGCTCATGGTTTCCAGGCACAGTAGTCACCCATCTCTTCTGCTATGCAACACAAACCTTAGATCAAGAAACGCACATCATTCATCAGACAACCTGGTTACACCAATACCCTTCTTACTTCAGTTCCACTGGTTTTCAGGAATTCACCTTACCAATATTGAAGTATCACTTGGAGTCGCGGTCCAAGTATAGGCTCTTTAGGTCTCTCTTTTAATCCAAGTAAATCTACAGCCATACTCACCATCTAACATTATAAATTGGTCTGTTAACACAGTCATGGATTTGTGTTAGGAGTACAAGATAAGCAAGACAGCTACATACCCAAATAACTGATTCAAAAGTGTGCTATGGTCTGCAAGCCAAGTACAATGCCTGCTGGTTGAACTTCACTTCTGTCCTGCCCTATGGAGTTTATGTGGGTTCATGTGAAACGCCTTGAACACGTTGTGACGTTTGTCACATCCTTAGCAAGGGAAAGACTCAGGTGAATCTCAAATAAAGGATGCCCTCCCCTGGTTTTGATGGAAAAATGGCAGACAGCAAGAAAGGTAAAGGAGAAGGAAGAGGAGGAGAAAGAAATATATTTGTAGAAATGAAGTCTTTAAATCCCTAGAGGACAATCAAGAGGCAGAATTAAGCCTGATGGCAGAAATACAGCTTCATCAACTAATTGCTCATACAGCCCAGCTGCTCTAGTTTGGAGTTTAGTGTCTACCTCTGCATTTGTCCTCCTCTACATTTCTGTTACCTTTAGATATGAGACAGGAGGGTTTTAAATGGCACAGTAAGTTTTTCTCTTTTCCTTTTTCTGCTTCAAAAATGTCCCCCAATAATCCTTAATTTTCGCAATGACCTTTCAGCATTCGACTTTAAAGTTAGTGGGACTATTCTGCTAGGTAAGGAATGCAAGATCACACACATTAAGGACAGTACTAATTTACCAGAGTGCTTTCTGGACCATCCTCTTTCTCAACATGTACTGCAAAACTCATTTGACTGTACTTTCAAATGCAGTGACAACATGACCATTACCTCGTAAAATATTTATCTCTCCTTCTCATTCCAAGTATGCCAGCAATGAATGTAAAGGCAGTTTTCAGAGTGGGAAGAGGACAGCCTCATACCGTATGAAGCAAGACAATTCAAGCAGCAATATAGACTGATGACAGCTTAAAGATCTTCACAGGCAGTGCACCTCTAGAACTACCATGGGAACGACATATATGGCTGTCTTCTGTGCCACACCATGCTATGGCTTCTCACAGTGAATTATACTCTGCTACATGAGTAGTCTGTTAAAGAAAGCCACATCTCAAATTGTGCTACACTTCTAATCAAAATGTGGTCCTCACTGCATGTACTTGAGATTTACACAGAATGTGCAGAGTTGTGAATTGTTGTATGTGGAGAGGAATATCAGATATGGATAAATACAGATCTTTGCTTCAGTGGATAGACTCGTTTGTCAGAAACAGGAGACACCCTTTATTGCTAGAAATGAAGTATGACTGCAGTGAGCAAAGCTAAAATTCAGAAATGCAGGTCTGTGGTGATGAATCTTTGCAGCTTCGTTGATGTTAGAAAATATTTACTGTGAGTGTAAAAAGATTCAACAGCATAAATAATAAATTGCTTGTAGATACACATTAATATATTTCTTTCAGCATATTAATACACTTGTCATTCTCTACAGTTATAAAATCTGTACAAATGAATCATGTTACACGAGACAAACAATGAGACATTGCAGGGAGATTATAAGAATGCACAAAAGAACCAACCTTGACACACTCATAAACTGCCAGTGTTGGTTTTTTTTGAAGTGAGGTGTTTTGGATGAATGTGCAGAGCACCATCTAGCACATGAGAGCACAGAAACATTCATTCCAGAGTAACTGTGATTTTACACAAGGTTGAATACAGGGTCAGTGCTTCACAGACATACGAGAACACAAAGGATCCATTTTATATATTTACTTCTGCCTGGCAATGGCCCTGTCCTCTGTTTACAGCGTAAGCAAATAAAACTTCAAAAAAAATGGGAGCTAGGTCACATCTGAACAAATGATGCCAATGACAATGTGTTTCATTAGTCCCACTTTCTTTCTGTTAGGAACAATGGGACCATTGCCAAAGAAGATGTATAGAATCAGCAGTCTTGCCCTGCTCTCCTCCTTGCAACACATTAACCAACAAGATTTCTTGTGGCTTAATTCAGGCCATGCTAGTCAAGCTTTTGCTCTCCCTGCCTCCCACTGCTTTGTTGTGCTGACTTTCATTGCATGCTGGGAAGATCTGAGTAGTTGTCCCATATGGTCTTAAGCTGGGAGGAAGCATAGAAAGCAAAGCGAGAGGGTAATAAAATGTTCAGAAGTCAGTCCGCCGTTTCCTCTGAAAACGCACAGAGTCTCTGCATGAATTTGGGCCTATCATTTCACGGGAGATCAAACAAGAATATTTTAAATTAAACACATCAAGAATAAGAATAAAAATGTCATGACAGGACTATCACAATGCTAGCAACATATCATTATGTTTAGAGATTCCATGTCTTATATTTAATGTAATTATTTACAAGAGGAAACCAATACAATACAAACACTGTATATAATAGATTTGCTTCCCTCTGGTAGCTGGCTGATTATTATAAGGACTCCAGGACAGTCCACAACCACCAGAGAAACTGCCTGGAAGTTAAGTGGAAGAAATTATGAGCAGTCATGCCAACTTCAAGAAGTCAGACAGTAGCTCTCAAGAACATCATTCTGTAACAGATAGCGAGGTAGGGTCCAGTCACGCTAGGCAGAAACTGGAATGATTAGGAATGAAAATGGATTTGCATAATATTATTAGGGCCACGATAACTGAGGAAAAAGAATCTAATGACCCCTGATTTGTGATTTGCAAAGCGCTTTCAAACTGCTACCGTATGAGAATGCAGCCCCAGAAGAACAGAATGGACAGAAGGACACTATCTCTGCAGCATCAGTTTGCACCTGCGCCTGGAGTCAGTGACCGTTGCTATCTCCATAATTCTGGATATCTCCTGCAATAAAAAAATCCATCTACCTCCCTTCAGATCTCTTCTCTAGCTTGACTCACTACCCTTTGACCTTTTAATTAGCAGGGCCAATATTTCTGATTCTGTACAACAGGGTAACTCAGGCCTTGCGTGGGTACAGGCTGGATATTTGAGAGGTCCATGGTAGCAGAGGGATTTATCATCTCACCTAATTTCAGCCATCTGAAATTTGGATGTCTAGACTAAGCCAGGTATCTAGGCTCTGTAAAAGTTTCCAGGGAAATGACCGTTTTCAGAGAATGATGATTCATTTAATTTGGAGACAAATACTTTCTTCAAATCCATAGCTCTTAGATATTCTTCTTAGTAGGATGTCATTCAGCCCAAGAGATGGTTGGAAACATCTGTATGTTATCTAGAGCTCTCTCCTGCCAACACATCACATCTGAGATGGATATTGGAGCTGTAGATGTATATTAGGTAGAAATTGAAGAGGACAAATCATGCAGTGCAGCACAGTGTGTTTCAAAGTAGAAACAAAAATGCCTTCACTAACCTATCCCTACAAGATAAATTATGTTAACTACTGATCATAGAGATGGTTTGATGGGGAGGAATTCCACTGCAGGCAGAGAAGTATCTCTATTTCATTGAGCCTAGTGTACTATGACTTGTGTTGAGTAACTTTACTGTATACACACACGCTCTTGCTCACACACAGAACTTTCTGAAAAAAAGTAATTGGTGTGATCATTCTGACTTGTTGCACACTATGTAACAGAAAAATGCTTTAAGATCATCCAGGTGACACAGGTTAAAATTTTGTGCAAAAAAATTGCCCTGCTCACTGGATAGTGACACACCGTAAAATAAGCACTAGGCTTATCACTAGTTTTGCTGGGTGTTTTTCTAAGCATGCCCATCGTGGGGGAATATGCTTTTTGTTCCTAGTTCAAAGTCAGTTTCCTCGATGGGCTCTTTGGTGCTTAAACATTGCTTAACTCTAAACCCACACTTCACTTTCACTGACTTCAGGAATTGAGGTGGAGTATGAGTGACTCGGTAGAGGCAATTTGTTGAACTAGGACTTCAATACTGCTTTGACTGGAATGCAGATATATTTGTTCAAATATTACATTTTCCGTTGGATTTTATTGGTCTTGTATAAAGCTTGTAGAAGCTTGTTATTCTGAAACGTACATTTGAGCCACCCATAAACTGACCACGTCCATTTCATGGGTAAGAACTTTCACAAGAAGAATAAACCTTGGAAAACAGTCTAAAGCCTCAAAGTCAATGTTTTTCTTTTCTTATCAAGCTTTATATAGAGAGAGCTCAATCCATAGCTGGTTACATCTGCACTAGTTACAGTGGATTTTTACAAAAGCCAAGGATCAGTCCACAAGAATTCAATGCAAAATAGTCGATGACTGAAATAAGCACCAACATCAAAATAGATTCATTTCAGCATAGATGAAAAAGAAAATAGCTGTTATTATGATAGATATTTTAATAACAGGTGCAGCAAAAAAATAATCTTGGGAAGTGTGTTACTTCCAATCCACTTGACAGCACTGCTGGGTTTCTTTTCCCATAACGTGTTAATCTGTTTTGTATTTGGTAAACTGCACATCTCACCCCAATGAATATCAAAGAAAGAGTTTTTGGGAAAACATGTAATATTCTGATTAAACATTTTGTCATTCATGTGCTCTCAGACTCATTTGCAAAGAGAAAAGAATCTATTATCTTTTTGCTAAGCAAGTGCTGCTTCTGATATGGACTCCTCAAATCTCCTCATTAACCTTTCAAAGTCTCCTACCTCCAGTGAGAGCAGCCATTCACGATGTTGCTAGCTGACAGTTATTATAAGTAGATGTCAAACTCTGAAGTCTGATGCCTGGAAAAGATATTCCTTTTCAGCACTCCTTCCTTTCCCTGGCTAATAAAATCATCAGCATCACCATTTACAGCAATTTTGCGTGGAACAAGCACCTGGACATCACAACTTTGCCTTTGGGGGCTGTTTAATGAAGTTGTTAATTTTCTGTGAACAGATTTTTCTGCAGTTGTTGCAGTCTGAATACTAAGAACTACTTCAGTGAGGACCAAGTTCTCTTCATTTTAATTTCCTGTAAAGTTATTCAATATAAAACCTATCTGTTTATCGCTAAAGTATTTTCCCCTTCATGCAAATAGCCCTTCCTAGACAGAATAAATACACGCTATTTCACTCAGGGATAGACAGAGAGTTTGTCTAATACTATGGAATTCTTCTGGATCAAAGGACCAATGTAAGCAGGATATAAGTCATCCCTAACAGGACTGGAAGTTGCTACCTTTGAAATATGCAGCACATATTTCTCCCCCCTAGTTTGTAGGCTTGTTCAGCTCGCTGCCAGAGCAATGTTGATTTCTTTTGCTTGGCCACTGGAGGGCTCTCCTAATTCTCCATTACTGCAAAAGAAACCTTTGACTGTGTTTCAAAACATTACAGAAGAAAACCTGTCTATAGTTACCTGAATACAAAACAAACAGTCACCAAAACAGGAGAGTTCACTAGTTCATACAGAGATCTGCATGTGGACAAAGTGCATTTTACTGCCCCTTCTTTAACAGCAAAAACAGCACTACAGTAAGACATGAATTTCACTGAACAGAAAATTTCCTTTTACACTCGAGATTATCAACTGCACAAGAGATTACGGGTTTGAGATGGACAGCAAGGTCTGTCCTCATCACCCATTCCTCCCTATACCACATCATTTCACTCTGAAATCACTGCACAACTCATTTCATTTTTCAAGTAAGTGTGCTTTCAGGTTTCTGTCATCTGATTTACAACTTATTTCCCCACTTTGAGACCGATTCTCCTGCCTGGTTCAATTTACTCCTGATGGAAACACTGATGGATCAATCATCTTATCCTTTTCACATTAATGCTGCTCCTGTGGAAAGAGGAGATCATGTAGGGCTTTCCATTCCTCTTCAAGGAGAGGCACGCTATGTCCACACTGCTGTGAGTACTTACAGACTACTGTCAACTGAGAATTTCTGACAGTGTGTTTCTTTTTTTTCTTGTTTGTTTGGGTTTTTTTATCCTATCAAAAGGACTGAGTTACTTAAAGCTAAATTATTTTGTGAAAACCAAACAGTTTGTTAAACCTTTTCTTAGGACTATATTTCTATTGCCAAAATAGGACACAAGTAGCTTTGACCACCCCAGAATAATAATTTGAGATGGACTTTCCCTTGTGATGAGGAAAACCCAGCTGTAGAGATCTGTTTCACCCGGTTTTGCCCCATACCTTTGTCACTCACCGCTCTACCAAACTCTTAGGTATATCCTGCTTCAAAATGTCTTCTCTTTTCTCTGACCCCACTGAAGTGAGCTTCATTTACAGCAGCTTTCACAGGCATCATGGGAAGATGTCCAACTCCAGAAGGACACCAGCTTGAATAAACAGTCTTGACTGTGACCATTTTATTTCAGATCCTTTGAGATACTCTAGCACAGATAGAAAAACTACCTACGATAACAGAGAAATGGATTTCATTGGCCTCTGTAACTCTGCTTCTGTCTTTGAATGTAAGATTAGCTAGAGCTGCGCTGGAGCACCCTAGGGGTCATTTAAATTACACTTTAATTATTTGGTCTGCATTCCACGGGATTTTTAGTTTGCCAGGTGACAGAAAATGTAGACAGGAGGACAATAAAGGTGTAAGATCCAGAGCAGGAGTTTACATCAGTTTCCTAGACTTCTTTGAAATCTGCGTTTTCCTGAATGAAATAAATGGTCAGGATCTTAAATTTTAGGTGTTGACTAGCTTATGCCAAAGGCCCTTATGATATCATTGATGTATTACAGTTAATAATAATATTTCTGTGCTGGACCTGCAGCAGGTCTTCTGCAAACACAGACTGGAAGCTCTGGGTGGAAACACTCTGACCGTGTGGATGCGCAGTAGTCTCTGCCTGCAAGATAACCACCCGGACTCCCTTAACAGCCAGCGGAAGAACCAGGCACTTCTTATAAACTGTACATTTAAATCAGATGATTGTATAAAAGCTATGATATTGCAACTGCCTATAAGAGGAGCCTGAGGCATCTGACTTCATTGCAGTTGTCTACATTATGCATATCTAATGTCAGGTAAGCTGAATTCTTTTTCCAACTCTGATTATGAGCAAAGGTAATTCCTCCAATACAGTCCTGTGAGTTTAATGTTAAAATTCCAGTCTCCACTGAAATCAGTAACTGAGTGTTCCTCCACACCAAGAAAGCCACAATTTCATTTGAAATAACTGATTATTTTATGGAGATGAAATAACAGCCCATTTTACCCTCTTCAGATAAAAACTAATAACTTCCTTATAAGAAACTTATGAGAATAAGAAGCAATTTGTATTTTTTAGAGGAAAACAACACTCCTCTTCTGAAGAATTGTACTAGTTTTTATGGATTATGTTCCCTAAAATTCTTTGCTGGAGGCAAAATCTGTAGCAAATATAAACCAACTAGTCCATAATAGAATTGATAGATGGGCATTGCTCCGTCCAGTACTCTTCTGAGTTGCAGATGATGAGGATGGGATTGTTTGTCTCAGTTTAATAGTTTATAGACTACTGTCAGTAGCAGAGAAATCTCTAGGCTCCTTTAAAAGTCAGGAGGGATCTAGTCAGTGCAGTCAACGGACTCGATGGGATGATTTCTGTCACCATAAAGAAGACACTTCAACTGGGTCAGATAAATTGTCTTCTAAAAGCCTCCCTTTCTCACCATCAACTATAAAGGCAACCTGGGCTGACCTGCTCACTGGGACGTGTCTGTACTATAAATGTCTAACTTACGGACAGGAATCCCATCTGTAGGGAAAATAAAAGAAGAATCAGGCCTAGCAAATCTTTCATGTAAAAATAGCCTCAATTTGTGGACAGCTGGACAATTACACTGGGGCTTTGCTTTTACTTTCATTTCTGCACATTTTTCCGTGATGATCTTTATTATGGCTACATAGGAATCCTGTTCCTAACCACAGGGTCTTTATTTAATGAATGATTGGTTTTCACCAACCAATAGCACCAACTAAAAGTGAACAATTAATTAGAAGTAACTTCTACAGTTTTACCTACAAATAATTCAAACAGCATGACTTTGGCTTTTTAATCTCTGAAACCAGCCATCATTAAATTTGGGGCCTCCTGATGGATAGGCCTTGACAAACCAGACAACAGAACCAGCATTGCTCCAAGAGATCAAACGCAGTTTTTCATTTTGTAGTTATATGTAGCTGTGTCCTGCTCCCCGAATAACTATCAGGGTCTTTGAAGTGGGAAAGTACTCACGAAGACAAGTATCCATACTGCAGAAGAATCAGTGTTCTTCACAGGAATTTGCAGAGACCAAACTAAAATGATTTAACCCAGCTGACATCTGCTGACACCCAACTCTGGGCACAGGCAGAACGAAAAGGTGTCTGGAATGCACCTTTAATGTGTTCAGTACCCACGGCACTGAGGCAGAGCAGGCTGTACACCTTTCATGTGACGCTGACCTTCCTGCGATTAGCTTTAAGTTTAAGATTAATTGAATTGGGAAACAAAGCTGTCTCATGCTACATCCCAGCCCCGTAAAACACACTGTGGGAAAGCGGAAGCAACAGCCATCTTAATAAACAGGGCTAAACCCAAGGCAGCTGGAGCTATACTGTGTGTTTCTGTGCTGTGAACTAAATGGCAATAACTGCGTTGGCTGAGTTCACAAATTTATGGTCTGTGATCGAGTGTGCAGCAGGTTGGAACAAACTAACCAGCTAAACAACGGCACCAAAACAAGCCATTTTGCCCCATTTCTCGACCAACTGGGAGTGAAACTGCTCAGGACTAAGAATTCGGCAACACTGGAGGAAATCAGAGATTCCTACAAAGCACTCAGAAAATATGCAGCTACTGCACAGCGCTGAGTTTGGGGATTTTCTGCTGAATAGATTCCATTTGCATAGAAAATAGATTTTGACTTCTCAGAGTTTACACTTCTGTTGTTAATACAGCCTGTCAATCTGGGACTGTTCTAATCTTAAGAGCATTAGTTAACAGTAGAAAATCTCATGGAAGCCCATGCTTTGCAGAATGAATACAAAGGGAGGGAAGGAAGGAGGCAAACAAGCAGCTATAAACTGTGTTTACAGGATAAAAAACTCTTCCTTTCTGAGCATGTTGAGATCTGCAGTGTTTATCCCAAGAGACATGCTGATCTGATTTAGCTTCTAGATACTATCATAATAAGAAAATTAATAGTAACAGTAACAATATGATTTATAACCGCGACAGACTGAGTTTTCATTTCTGAGATTAGAAGTGCCCCAGAAAATGAGAACTCATTGATGTCCTAAAAGCTTTCATTAATGGGCTGAAACAGCAAAAATAAAGGAAAAATTATCATTCTAGAAATCAGCTGGGGATCTACATACACAGAGTGTATATGGATTTTCAGAGACAGAAGTACAGAAAATTAGGATTTCCAAGACAGGGCTAGTAACCTGCCATTTATGTCCAGCAGAGGAATATAAATGCCTCCACAGGTCACAATTCATTTTATCCTGTGATTTACTCCTAACGGCAGCTATCCCTCCTGAGATGCCTGTTTCTGTGCCACTGGTCTGTAGGTTAGTGAAGAGTTCAGAGGCAGACAGACACTCCGGCGAGCTGTACCTCTCCAGGGGGGCACAGGGGTTTGAGGAAGGCCCCAGCAGACCACAAACAGACCCTGCATCTTTCCTGTTCTCGTTCCGTTACCTACAGGCCACGCTCTCGCCTTCAGCTATCACGTGTCCTCCTATCCCAGCTGCAGCAACATAACCCGCTCTCCTTGTGCTTATAACATGGCTCAAAGTGTCCTTTTCCCTGCTGATAAAAGAAGGTTTTTGTAATGTTTTCAAAGAAGCCTATCTGCACTGTAACAACCATCTCAGTTCTCAGAAGGAATAGCCCCTACCTTCGTGACCGCAAGAGGAAGTCAAGGTTTCTGCACTGCATAAGCTACACTGCAGTGTGTGGATGATAAAAAAAGGTATCTTTTCAGCATGAAAGTAGATTCCTTCACTATGAATCACTGAAAATGATCTTCACTGGTACGCAACTTGTGGAAGCAGGACAGAGGCTCATAGCAACGGAAAAGAAACGTTACATCATTCATACGAATGTATTTGACGTTTTCCCTAACTGAGCCCTGTAGGTCTTCAGAATAGCATTTTCCTTGCATAACTACTATTCAGTTTATGAGAGAAACACAAAAAGACGCAGTCCAAGGGCTATAGAAAGAAAATGTTTATAATAACTTCATAGCATTGAAATCAATGTAAGCAGAGAAAAGGCTTGATTGTACAAACAAGTAGGGTAGAATTAATCTCACCTTATTTCAGGCATCCAGAGTGGAGGGTGAGATTTATCCTAGTTATTTTAAAATGTGGAAATGTCTGAATTTACTCAGACAAGCCTCTCCTTTCATTTTCTGATCAGGCATAACTTGAAGAAACTGATTTGAAGGAGATTAATTTATGGATTTAATGTGATTTTTTTTAATATATGGATTTTCCAAACATGTCATAGTGTGATTTTTTTTACCTTACCAAAAGCAAACATATACATTTATTTAAATCCAGATTTTTTTTCCTTTGGCAGTAATTGTTGAAAATTGAACACATTATTAAAGTCAAAATCCGTATGTTTTGCAGTCAAAAGGAATACTGAAGGAAAACATTCACCCTGTTCTAAATGGTGTCAGGGACTCAGCAGACTTCTCTGGGATGTGTCTAGAACAGAACTGGTGAGCTCCAGAGGGAGTTCCACCACCTACAAATACCTGATGGATGCCGGGAAATGAAGAGCCCATCAGATTATTATTGATCGCCCCTGAAGGTTATTTGGTCTTCACTCCATGTATTTTCTGCTCTCACTGGACTCAGCTGTCAACAGATGATTCAACTACTAAAAAATATATGTGGTCAATCATGTTAAGGTTAGCTCAGACTGAGAAGTTACCTCTCTTCTGAGACCTAACAAAGGACCATCAGCTAGAATGAAAAGCAAACTGTTTTTTGCTTAAATCAGTTTCAGCATGTAAGAAACGAGGAGAGGGAAGAAATGCCTTCTTAAAAATGGGCTGTGATAACAAGTACCTATCTGACGGTACCCTAGGTAAAACATTCTGCTGCTTTTCTTCCAGGCTGATGTTCATTGGTTTTTTAATAAAAAAATTAGCCAGTTAAGTGAGGTCTGTTTTACCTTTTCTGAAGGCTTTAATATAATTGAAAGTAGTTTCCAAAATATTTTCAAAATCTTATAAAGTAAAAATCTTCCTAAAGGTAAAATTTGCTTTATTCTTACTTAGACATCTGCTAGCAACCAGAAGTATCAAGATCTTAAGTGGATTTTTTTTAAGTTTGCTTTTGCCTGTGGGAAATTTTATATTGTCATTGCCTTAAGAATTTGTGTTGGAAATGCTAGACAGACGGGAACAGCAAACACTCTGACTGTAATTAGATTTAGTGTTTGGGAGCCCCTCAGTAAAGTAGGGGAACTGAAAGAAAAGGCACTGAATCCAGGTGCACACTCACACCACTAGCTTCATATTGCTTTTCTGCTACTGTGTGTTGTTATTTTTAATCTAGTTCATATTTAGAAATTAATTTATGAACAAGATCATGTTTAAGTGCTTCTTGATACCTTTTAAGAGTGCCTGTTGTTAAATACTCATGTCATTACTGAAAATACTGCATTTCTAGATGTACCAAAAGATTGCAGATATAAACAGTGACCTTGACCTAGCATCAAATAAACTCAAATGTAAGTTTTAGAAGCACCTCTTTTTTAAAATCTTGGTTGTCATATCCCATGCCTCTTGCTTCTCCATTAAGTCTCAAACCAATGAGCTTGACCAGAAATGGCAGATGGAGAAGAAAACTTTTAACATCTTCCAGATATCTATCCCAGCCTTGATCTTAAGAGCAAAGCCCAGCTATAGAAGGAGTGGTGTGGACATCTAGACGCATGCAACTAGGAAGATGTTGAGGAGCATCTGTGGGTCCAAAGAGGAGGATGGCGTGAGAGAAAGGATATCCCATATCTCAGGAGTCTGCGAAGGCACAGGAAAAAAAAGGAGAAAGAATAAAGGAAAAGCCTGGAGATGAGGGGGAAGACACATCGTCTGTCCGTCCCCCAACTTCTCAGCCCCTTCCTATGCAGTAAAATTTCCAAATTAGCACTGACTCTTTACCCTCACTGCTCTCTATCAGAAACCAGCTGAGCCAAACCTCCTCATCTGCAAGAAGCAGCAAATTTATTTCACCACAGGCAATCACAATCACACAATCCAGAGAAATGAAGTACAGCTACACAACACACACAGCAGCTGCAGATTTGTGAGGGACAAGGACTCCTATCAGCAAGCAGATACTGTCTCACAGCTACTCCTGATTTCAGAAAATAAATAAAAGGCAAAGCACTGGGAAGAAGTGAAATGACATTGACTTGAAATTACCCAACGTGATAACACAGCCTGGGAAAGAAAAACCTTGCTTCCCTACACAGAGTCTTTGGTAGCACTTAGCTAATGGGTCCACATCTCCTCCACTCTCAGTAACTCAGCTGGAGAGGGCAAAGGATACTAATTACAAAGCAGAGCCATTATTTGCAGGGTGTAATGCAATCATGGGCCAAACGCCAAATAAAAAGATAACAATTGAAAAGAAGAAAAATTTTAAGTTTGGCCTTGAAAATAATAAAGAAATCATAGGAGAAAAAAAGCATGTCAAGAGGTATTCTACTATCCGAAGCCAGAGGTGATGGCACCCAAGATGGAGTCTCCTGGGAGCCACAGAAGTACGAGAAGGGCCAACGAGAAGTGGGTGTTTGGCCCACGCTGTTGCCTAGGAGGGGGCAGAATCGAGCCCCTATGTTTGCACAGCACAACTGGCCCAACAACAGATGAGCTACCAAGAGCAGCGTGTAGAAGGTGAAGGATAGCACTGATTCAGACTGTATTGACATAAAAAGGAGCTTAAGAATATAGCACTTCTAACGCTTGTTAACGGACACTCAGAGATTCCAGGAAGAAAAGTGCTGTATATACCAAAGGCTGTCATGGTAACAAGGCTAGCAGCATTTTGTCTCATATTAAACTCTAGAATTGCATGTGCTGAGGTGTTTGGCCACATATCTCTCTCAGGTAAATCCCACTGCTGCCCCTCTCTTGGGCTTTGTGCCAGAATGTCCTGCAACAGTTCACTGGGGTCCTTCAGAACCAGAGCGACTCAACAGCGTGCTTTAACTCAGGCCACTTGGCCCGTGTTTTTTCTTTTTTTTCCCTGTAAGGTGTTTTTCCTGTGTTTGTGAATTTCCAGCTGTTGTTCAAAGCCAGCTTGGTAGATCAGATGAAGGCTGGACACAATCAGGTAAGACTTCTGTAGCTGTTGACTTGCTCACTTTATTATTCTCTTCCATGACAGTCTTGTCTACACTGACCATTATTTACATATGCTAATATATTTATCCAATAAACATCCTAATAACTGTGACAATTCAGGGCATCCATAAGTAGCATTTACATATCAGTCAAGAGCTGTATACACATAGCAGATAAAGAGGACAGGCATTTTTATTATGCAGATCACTTTACCCTTTTAAATACCATCAGGTCTTTTGCAAGCTAGGATGGCATAAAGATGCTTCTACAGCATGTAACACACCAGGCACTGCCAGTGCCATGCGAACATGTATCTCTCTGCCATGTTTTCTCTACAGCAAAATATGCAAATGCCTCATTTCATAAGGGAAGAGAGTAGTTATTAGAGCACGGAGCAGAGAGAGAGGAATTTCAAATCCACTTCTAACTAACACTGTGATCTTGGGGAAGTCATCACCCTTGCTTTTACTTGTGTTTCCAGTAGGCACTAAATAATTATTCATTGTGAACACCTCAGCACTCCCATCCCCCAAATCATTACTTCTTTTCCCTGGAACGTCACATCAGCCACCAAAATCCAAGTTTTATCCCTTATTTTTCCGTGGAGTTATGACTGCGATTTTCACTTCTGGGCCTCCAAGATTTCTGAAGAAGAGCAAATGAAAATGTCAACAGATAGGAGGTCCAGCTAAAAGCAAGAGCAATTACATCAATCAATCAGAAAGTTCTCATGTTGCACATGGGCTGGCAAGGCTACCGTGGAATAGTTAAAATTTTTGCAATGCAAAAATGTCAGCTGCTTCCTTTTAATTGCTGTGATTTCAGTAGCAACCAAGTACCGCAGGCAGGCTGCAGAACGAGAACGTCTCAAGTTCTAATATTCCTCCAGTGAGTGGCTTTGAATTCTTGGCAAATCATTTAACTTTTCACCATATATGAAACAGAGATAAAAATATCCACTCCTCAATTTCCATGGATTCTGTAAGAATGTTTTTGCTATTAATTTTTAAAATTTTAAACTATAGAAAGCTAATTAGAAGAAAATATTCCTGTTTGTTGAAACAGTGGAAACAAGAAGTAACTGAAAACGGTAGACTTAAAGTAAATAATCCATAATGGAGTCAGGCCTCCTAAAATGAGATGAAGAGTTAAAAAGTGCTCTGAAATCTGCAATGCAGATTAAAAATCAAGTATTCTTTGCTTGTTACATCTGTGGACTATGGAACTGCAGAAAAACAAATTAATAGATATTGTATAACCCTGCATACATTTTTCCTCAAATGTGTGTTTTCTCAAATAAAATGGACACCTTTATTTCATTTACTTGGGGATGTTGATGAAATTCTAATGACTACAATACAAAAATAGAAGGCATAAACATTTCTCCTGTGCGTGTTTCCACTGATGCCCCTGAGCACTCTGTTTCCCTGTTGAAAATGGTCGTATAGACTTACCCTCCAGGTTAGGGAAATAGTAGCCAAAGTTTTAATAACATATGCAGCCATATTAATTTTGATTCTCACCTTACAAAAAAACATTGCTTTTTGTAGAAGTACATATACTGAGTGAATTTCTGTATCACTAATATCAGAGATTTGTATCCTAACTAGCATAACAAGCTATTTTCTAGCAACCCCAGAAAACCGTATCTTTTATATACTAAGAGTTTTACATTTGGATCTGAGAAGGCTTCATAAGAAATTACATAAAAGAAGAACAGTAATCAATCAAAACAACATGAGAACACCAGCCTGGTCTGAGTGAATTGGTCAGTCTCTCCCAAGCAGAAACGACAAGCACTTTAGGCAGCAACTGCAGCATTTAAAACAGCATTTCCCCCCTCTGAAACTCAAGAGTTTTAAAAATTCTAGGAGAAACAGGGTGTGGGGGGGAAATCAGTGAGCATCCTGCATTAATCATTGACTTCATTTATCCATTAAGAAAATGGAGATTTGTTCAAAGTTTGAAAGTAGCTCAAACAAGAGAACAGGATATATTTTTCCAGAGAGACTAAAGCAAAAACCAGCCATCATACTCCAAAATCCTAGGACTCAAAGCTTTCAAAGTTCACCCAGTAGCTACTGGAAGAAGGACCATTTCAGCGTAATGACACCTTTCATTTTTAAAATAGCCACTGTTTATACATATTTATATATAATATATATTAAATAAATATATACATATTTATATATATATTTTAAAACCCCACATTTCTCAGATAAGAAGCCACCCATTTTAGCCAGAGATCTTGGTTTTAGCTCGCTAATACAAATTTCAAAGACTTGATGCCCACTGAAGTGTGGCTACACATTGAGGATTCATCTAAAGATTTCATACCCACATCCACAGTGATGAACGCATAAGCAGTCTCCTTGAGCAGATTAATAACGAAATTGCAGCTATATCTCCCTTCTGATGTTAACTCTTTCCCCTTTATTTATACAGAAGGTAGAAGGTAATAGTCTTCCACATGCTGCTAAATTACCTCAGGGATACTTTCAAAGAAAGAGAAAGGTTCTTAGGAGTATGATTAATTTTCTGTAGCTCTAGATATTGCAAAGTAGACATGTGCAGCTGAGTGGGCCTTAGGCTGCCCCTATAACCAATAAAAAAATAGACTTGTTTAAAAATACCAGACAGCCCTATTGGTTCTGACTAAAGGTCCACCTACCCCATCTTCCTTGTCTCCAACAGCAGCCATAAGTGGATGCTTAGGGAAGAACAGAAGAGCATAAGCACTCTCCCAGCCTCCATTCATCCCAGATGATTTCCTGAACAATAGGAGGTTTCTCTGGTATAGCGAACCTCCATGCATTGAACAGTTAGCAGTCAAGAGATCAGCTTCTAAATCCTTTTGTACCAGGGACTTCTGCACAAAGTGGAGTTTCAAGAGGATGAAGACAGAGCCTTGCAACGGTACAGTTCCCTGCGGTGTTCTTTACAGAGTTTTAAGGACGACAAACAAATCCACAAATAGGCTAGCATTTTTTTTACAGCAGTGGTATTTAGTCATGAAATTCAATTCCTGTAGCACATTAACGGAGTTGAGATTCCACACAGTATTTACATCTTTAGGATTCACTTTCTCTTTTGTCTCTTTCTCTTAGCTATGGGTATGTGCACTTGAAATATTTGCATCAATAAACAATCTTTTTGTCTCACATGTTTACGCGCACAAGTAACATTAGTCAATGGAGTGTACCACTGCAGTGAACAAGTCTTCTGATACAGGTAAAGATATACACAAGGTGAAGTGGCTGAACGCTTCAGGTCCTAGTGGATTACATAAACTGTGTAAACATTTTCCATTATCTTTTTCTTATACAGCCAGCTTCCACACTTTGACAGTTTAATGAGCAAGATGAAGGCCTGGAGGAAAAAAAAATTGCACAGTTCTTATTCTGTAATGGAATAAGCAAGCTGAATAATATAGAGCTGGAGCTGTACAGGTCAGCTTTGCATTTTGACTGGCTTTAGTGCTTAACTATTTTTTTATAAGTGGGACTATACAATAAGATGTCTCCACCTCAGGGCTGGTGGCCAATGCAAATCAATTCCATGCGTAACAGGCTTTATTCATAAAAGGCAGACCAAGTGATGCAGTTGAGAGCTAAACAAGGAGGGATGAGCTGCCAGCTGCAGCTTTACAATAGGTGATTTCTACAAGCTGGACCTCTGATCCATTGTCTGTGTTCACATTCTGGTCCACAGTAGGCCATGACAGCATCTGTAAGTATGATGCATCCAACCACTTTCTCTACCTCAGACCATCCACTGGATTCTCAAAAATCTGAGCACATCTTGTAACGTACTAATAACAGATAGTAGAAGGTCACCCTTGTTTTTTGCTTTCAGAAGACGCTAGTGAGGTAAGGCAGTGCTGGCAGGTATGAGTTTACACACAGGGGCCTAAGATACACAGAGTTTATGAATACACCTTCACAAAGAATGGATGGAGCCTAGTTGCACCTTGGTCTGTCCATGTGGTGAATCTGGCTCTGAGTGTGGCTCAGGGACACTCCTCCAAAAGAAGTATGGAAACATCCATTTTGTCAAAAGCAGGGAGACAAAGGCAACTACTGCATGTCAACAAGAGCACATCTGGAGGCTCATTCCTAAACCGGAGAGCCAGCTTAGTCACAGGGTCATAAGGTGTTGAGCATTTTATTGAAATCAGAAACAACAACAACAACAAATTCCCATTCTAGTCCACCTCTCTCATTTCCTAATAAGTTATCCTCCAGCACTACATATTTCAGACATCCTCTTGAACCACCCATCCTTCCAAACAGAGCAGTTTGTAGTATCACTATTGTTATGTGGGTTTACTCTCTAGATTGGCCCCAGCATTATTTCATTGCTTGAAGGCCTCATCAACCCACAAACCTAGAGAGAAATGTTGATTTAGCAGACAGGAGGTGTTTTCATTTAAGGCCAGATTCACTGACGTGATTCCGTGTGAACAGAAAAGGCACTCCATCTGTTCAGCAGAACTTGACAAAATGAGAGATTCTACAGAGTTTATTTTTATCTGCCAAGTGTACAAAAAAAATATATCTAATTTTGAAACCACATTCAGCAAATGTTATTTATTGTATCAACTGTATAAATTCAAAGATTTAAGTACATTTGATGAAGTGTTGCATTGTAACAGTCATTATCAAAAGTCTGCTGAGAACATATCATGCAGAAGTGACAGATCCAGGACTGAAGTGTGCCACTCTTCTGAAATATGCAGTAAAACCATGTTCCCACTGTAACATGTTTCTGTTTATGAGCTATGCCTGTCTTATTTGCATTCCTCTAAAACTTTACGCTGTTCACTTGTCCTGTCCCTTACTCTTCACAGCATCCCAGGCTGTCAGCATGGAACCACCGCCGCAATGCCATCAGGTTGATCACTGTAAATGCTTCTAGTATCCAACAGGATCATAGGATCTGCCCTGACTTCATACCGTCAGCAGCCATCTCCTACAGTCCTCCCTCAGACTCACATACCCAACATCTTAGCAACTCGAGGCTGACGTGCTAGAGATTTTCTTTTCAGTCAGTTCAGAGCTGATGCCACTGAGAGACTGTTTTGATGAAGACGTCCAGAGGGTTGTTCACTTCCTGTATAGTGTAAATTCCAAGTGATATCAGGGGAGCTGATATTTCATCCTAAATCACTTCCACTGCTTCTGGTGTAGTTGATCCCTCTTCTAAGCCAAGATTACTTCATTTGGTCGTTTCCTGAGGTTCTGCAAAAGCACCCATTCAAGGGATCAAGGCACTGGAGCAACTTCTTACTGAAACATGCAGAACCACAACACATGGCCAAGCCAGAAACAATAGCTACTAATGAAAAAAACTCAGCACCCCCCAAAAGATGCAAAACTCTCTATGTGACCCTCATCACTATAACAGCTGAGCACTTTAAAGTCTCATTTACACAGCTTAGAGATTTTTTTCTGTAAATTTTGGAAGAACTTGTCAGCCTCTGGACACCTAGGGTAAATGTGGGAACCTTTAGACATGTTTATATATCTCATCCAGAAACCATTTACAAAAAAAAAACCCAACAAAACCCAAAAAAACCCCAAACCCACCATAAATATTTTCTTTGTACAGCAAATAATCCTCTCTGGTGGACCACAGAACTTGTTGGACTGTCTACACAGTTTCTTAACACATGAGAGTTTTTACATATCCTTACCTTGGAACTGCACCAGACTGAATAAATGCAAATTTTTAAATTATAAGGACCAGTGGCTGTAATACAAGTTGTGCAACAACATACAACACAGTCAGCTTTATTTTGGGAAGTACAAGCAAGCAGTGCTAGACTGCCTGGTATGTCATTTGAGGCAGTGGGAAAGTAAACCAACATCATCACCTCTATTTAAATAGTGTTATTGCAACATCTGAAAATAGGAAGCGCTAGGAAGATTGCCTGTGTCTTTAGTTCAAGCTTTGATCATGCAAATGTTGATGTTCAAGGTTAACTTTATGCCTGTGAGCAGTAACCGGGTTTTGTGGATGTGATGAAAGCGCATTCCTAAGTGTCCCGCAGGCAGCTGCAGGAGCAGCGTATGTAGCTTCAGCCAGCAGGCTGATGCCAAGAGAGTGCAAAGCGTATGTTAAAATGAATAGCTCATCCAAGTATCATTATAAATGGAAGTGCTCATTGATGTGACCTGCTGGGAAAATCAGAAGGGACAACAGTGAGAATTGCTGCCATGCCATTGCTGCGGAGGGATATTTAGAGATGTAATGAGGCCAAATCTTGTTTCCAAGAAACAGAATAGTGCAATGTACAGAAATAAATAACCCCTGGAACAGTGAGTGTCTCGCCTTTGCAGTTCTGGACAGAAAGCAAGCTATCAAATACATTTGTCTGTCATGAAACTTTCATCTACTAAAGGAATGATTGATTGAAATTGAATACTAAAAATTAACAGCAGTCAGCCCAGCAAAATCTACAGCCTGTGTGCACTCAGCAGCAGGGGCATCACGGCAAAACACTGATGACTTTTTTTTTGGTGGCCGAAGCATCTGTGATTAAATCACCTTGTCAGAGAAGATTTCATATATGGATTTGAGCTATAAATGCGGATTTAACTCCCAACTTGCAGACTACACGCTATATGGTGTTCAATTTGCAGTTTCTGTGAAACTCCTGTGTGCAAGTGCCTATATGGGGATGTCTACATTGATTTGAACATCTAGTTCAACTCATCTAGTTCATCTAGTGCAGTCATTGGAGATCTAAGGAAGGATTCAGATGGCCACACGTAGGCACCTCGTGCCACCTTCCAGCCAGCAGCAGCTATTCTAGAGCGCATAAGTCTCTTGCAGGTTCTGTGTAATTTCTGTCAGCTCTGCGGTCTTGGTTACACTAAAGCATCTTAAAGGCCACTGGGCACTCATGTGAGGCCACCTAAATCCCATTCCACTGACAATAATTGGAGCTCAGACTTACATGTAAACACTAATACTCAGAGGTGTAATCTGTGAGATGAGTCACAGAATCACAGAATGTTCGGGGTTGGAAAGGATCTCTGTGGGTCATCTAGTCCAACCCCCGTGCCAAAGAAGGGTCACCCAGAGCAGGCTGCACAGGACCTTGTCCAGGTGGGTCTTGAATATCTCCAGAGAAGGAGACTCCACAACTTCCCTGGGCAACCTGTTCGAGTGCTCCGTCACCCTCAGAGGGAAGAAGTTCTTCCTCATGTTCAGCTGGAACTGCCTCTGCTTCAGTTTGTGCCCGTTGCCCCTTGTCCTCTCACTGGGCACCACTGAAAAGAGTTTGGCCCCCCACCATATGAATCCATAAGACCCCCCCAAACAGTGCAATGGCTCGTAAGCACTGCTAATTTCAGCTATTAGCTTTCGTTCTGAAACTGTGTTCAGTCCCACCTGCCCAGTTCACAGAGGTGAACTCCACACACGCATTAAGTAGAAATGACCCAGTCAAGCCTGTATTAACAGCACATCAGGATGGTGGTATTACGACCAGCACACACAGCCGTCCTGAAACACCTGCAAGCCCAGCATGGTCACTCCTGTCTGATCTGCAGAGATCCATGGTCGGTAGAAGCCCCAATCAGATATAAAGAGTGAACCAAGGAAAAAATCTAACCACGTAGTCAACCCCTGCTTATCATGTTTTGAACTGAACATCTTAACACTGAAAGATTTCCCACAGACAAACAGGCCATACACAGGATCATCACCCTTACAACGGGCACAGAGATTGCCTTGAGAAAAGGCCTGTGTTGCTTCTGGGTTAGAAATAAACACAGCACAAAGAATCTGGATGAAAAAGAAAGCATTCTAGACACAGATGAAAGAACCCTTTCCAGTAGAGTAGCACAGATAAATCCTCCACAAACAAAACCTACAAAGCTCATATTTTGTTTGAGTAAAGCTCCAAGAAAACAGGAACCATTTAAAAATGAAATAATTCAGAGTCTGCAACGTCCACTGTCTCGCAAGAATTACAAAATCTTGTTTAGAGACACTTGCATTTGTGTCACACTCACAGAGGTGGATCTGTCTGGGGACAACATCAAAATAAAAAATGATGGAAATAAAAGCATTGTAATGAATGGCCAGCTCCAAGGTGGCAGAGACACTGCACAAACATAGCATCAAGATTTCAAACACTTTCTTGTCTAAATGATGGGGAATAATTTTCTGAAAAATGAACTCGACAGTTTTTAATACTTGAAATGAAGCTTTACAATCTTTTGCTTTTTTATGCGTGAGTATTTCAAAATAAAGATAAATGTAATCTAGAAAATAGTGACAAAATTAAGTGACATATTTAATTGGTTCTCTGAAGAAATCTTTCAAATTTTCATTTCAACAAGAAACCCACATATTAGGATGCTACTTCTCCCCATTTTATGTGGTTTTGTCACCACCCTACAAAAACACAAACACACCCATACACTCCCCCCAACACACACACACACACACTCTCTTATTTATTTTGTAGAACCAGATCCATAACACAGAACCAGTATTCAAAGGTCTGAAGCAACCCTTATGTACATGTATTTATTTTTGTCACAGAGGGAGCACTTTTGCATCTTAATCTCATTAATTTAGGCTTGAATGACAAAGATCACACAGCAAATCATAGAATCAAGGAATCATTAAGGTTGGAAAAGACCTCTAAGATCATCAGGTCCAACCATCAACCCACACCACCATGCCTACTAAACCATATCCCGAAGTGCCACATCTATACCTTTTTTGAACACCTCCAGGGATGGTGACTCCACCACTGCCCTGGGCAGCCTGTTCCAATGCCTGACCACTCTCTCAGTAAAGAAATTTTTCCTAATATCTAACCTAACTTCCCCTGACCCAACTTGAGGCCATTGCCTCTCGTCCTATCACTAGCTACTTGGGAGACCAACACCTGCCTCACTGCAATCTCCTTTCAGGTAGCTGTAGAGAGCAATGAGGTCTCCCCTCAGCCTCCTCTTCTCCAGACTGAATAACTCCAGTTCCCTCAGCTGCTCCTCATATGACTTGTTCTCCAGACCCTTCATCAGCCGCGTTGCCCTTCTCTGGACAGACTCCAGCACCTCAATGTCCTTCTTGTAGTGAGGGGCCCAAAACTCAACACAGTATTCCAGGTGCGGCCTCACCAGTGCCGAGTACCGGGGCACGGTCACCTCCCTGCTCCTGCTGGCCACACTATTCCTGATACAAGCCAGGATGCCATTTGCCTTCTTGGCCACCTGGGCACACTGCTGGCTCCTGTTCAGCCAGCTGTCAACCATCATCCCAAGATCTTTTTCCACCAGGCAGCTTTCCAGCCACTCCTCCCCAAGCCTGCAGCGTTGCATGGGGTTGTTGTGACCCAAGTGCAGGACCCAGCATTTGGCCTTGTTGAAACATACAGCTATCAGCTACTGTCTTTCAACATACACTTAAAAAAATAACCTGCACATGCTACATGTGAGTATATATGCTCTCTCTCCCTCTCCGAAGTTGTTTTTACTGCTGCCTAGCATACTTGTGAACAGTTTCATCTGAAAAGTGGTAATAACTTATACGGCAGCATTTGAGTGTAAGGCTATCCATAATTGTTTACATGAGACTTGTAGGCAAGAAGATGTCTTTGGTAGCTCAACACTGATAGCCATATTAAGAAGTTATCTGAAATGTGGCAGTGACAAGAGAAGAAGTTTGATTCATGCTTCAGAACGGCATGAGATTTCAGAAATCCTTCTCTCGAATGAACCTTGCTTTGGCCAGTTGTGACTGACCAATAAAACCCTACAACAGAAGAAAGCTCAAAGATGTGCTGTGCCCATGAAGCTCAGGGAATAATGTAGGATGGGACCAACCACAGCTGTTGCAAAGAAGCTGACATTTCAACACAAAAGGGACGGGAGGGTGGCCTTTATTTTAGATGAACAGCTATCAACAGTTGAGTGGATCAACTAGTGGTGTAAATATTTCTCCCTGAGTTCATTAAAAGAGTGTGAATGTCTCCCAGAGTTAACCAGACCAGCATGGGAGGAGTGTATGTGTGGCTCAGCCCAACAGAGAGTATAAAAACGAAACAACTAACTGAAGAATTCTGAAGACTGTAACGGGCTTGAGCTGGCTTCAACCCACATACTCCTTCCCAGTGACTGGGGATACCCAGTGTCCCGATGGTCAGCATATTACAGAGACGAGTAATGAGGATCACATTGGTATTAGGACTAAATTGTGTATTGCAATTCTTATATTTTCCTAAGTGTAACTTACATTTATTATCGTCTTTTCAGTACATTTTGTATCACTCTTCTAAATCAGAACATCAAAAATCTTCAAATAAGTAAATTTGTCACTAACCATCATACCCTCCACATGTGGAATATTTAAAATAACCTGGTCAGAAGGTATTGGACTCTGACACCAATGCCTGTCCAGGAGAAACAGTGCAAACTTGCGTCAAATGTGTTGGATGAGATTCGGTGTGGGGCCTATAAAAGTGTAATGCTTTTGGTTGGAACAGAGTTAAAATTTCCATAGTAGCTTGCATGGGGCTATGTTTCGATTTGTGATGAAAATAGTGTTGATAACACAGGGATGTGTTGGTTATTGCTGAACAGTTCTTACACAGTGTCAAGGCCTTTTCTGCTTCTCACCCGCTCTCACCAGCAAGGAGGCTGGGGGTGCACAAGAAGCTGGGAGGGGACACAGCTGGGACAGCTGACCCAAACTGGCCAAAGGGATTTTCCATACCATATGACATCACACTCAGCAATTAAAGCTGTGGAAGAACGAGGACGGAGGGGATGCTCGGAGTGATTTCTCCCACACCCACCAACACGTTCCTTAAACCAGAGCTTCCTCAGAAACTTGAGAAAACAACATCAGAGCAGTATAAACCAGAATCTGCGCAGGTGGAATGGTGCACCACTTCTAATCAGGAGGTTTACATTATTTTTGTGAGATAACAGTCTTTCACTGTAACCACAAAGTGACCAGAATAAGGGCAAGGAACAAACCCCCACCTCAAGAGGATCCAGTCGGCAGTGGGAACAAATAATTTTTGCTTCCAGTGAATCCCAGGACTTCATAAAATGAAAAGCATAACATCTAATCTGCTGTCTCTCCTTTACTGGGCTGTCTGAATAGCCTTAAACATCATAAATGCAAATTACAGCCTTCAAAGTGACTGAAGGGCAAGAAAGAGAAGGAAAATAAAGAATGTAATTCTTATACTGATATAATCAGCACAGTAGCCCTGGCCTTCTGGTTTGTTTAAACCTTCTGGTTTATTTTTTTTGGACAAAATTCCTGTTTTCAGATGAGTCATCTTTTGACAAGATCTTAAAGATTGTGTGACCAAACATGTCAATGAATCAAAAAATGGGATCAAAAGATTTCCACGGAGATCAAAAATGAGTAGGATCAGATGCAAGAAAAGACTTATAGTCTCTAGTGGAAACATAAAATGGGAAAGTCAAAGGATATGAAGGGAAGCATGACAAAACCCATGGAATATCAGTGTGATCTAAGGACCCACTTCCTCTACATTCCTATAAAAATTGAAGCTATAACTCAGTGAATGTTTCATACATATACATAGATTTACAGTCATCCGGTCATCCAGATATCCAGATATTACTGTAATTCTAGCCAAAACATATCAGGTGACTACAACATCAGGAACATCTTCAGCTGAGTCACTGTAGAAAAATCCTGCCATTTCAGCCGATTTCTGTTACAGATGAAAGTAAAGTAATAATTAAATAAAATTCTTCTTCAGGTCCACAAATAAAAACACACATTCCCACTAAGCTCAAAAGCTGCACCCAAGCAATCATGAAGGTGTCATCCAGGGATTTTTCAAGGAAATACCACCTAAAAGAGAGAGTGAATACAGAGGCTTTCACCTCTGAAAAAAGTATTGCTTGGTTTAAATCACTTCAGACTGAATTTACAATGTCATTCAATCAGCAATTCAGTGAAATTACACATACATGAAACTCAAAAGCATCTTATGCCATCTGTTTGGGATACTTAGTGTGAACATATTTTGGAAGTGAAGTTAGTAATTATAGGAGGAGGAAATTAACATATTGGACTAATTAACAGCATCTTCTGGAAAAGAGACAAGGAAGATAACCAATTACAAAACTTTAATGTTTACTGTTCTCCCAGCCATAAATAAATCTTCTTCAATATGGCTCTCCTTAGGGGGGTTTTGTTCGGTTTTTTTCCCCTCTGAAAGATGACATCTGCAAAGATTCAGATGTTGCAGACTTTATGGTCTGGTTCCATGCTGCTGAATGGAGCACACCAATATTTCAATATTTCTCCCTTTAAACTAAGGCAGGGTAGATTTACACTGGATAGAAGGAAGACATGTTTTACAGTGAGGGTGCTGAAACACTGGAACGGGTTGCCCAGAGAGGTAGTGGAGGTCCCATCCCTGGAAGCATTCAAGGCTGGGCTGGACGGGGCTCTGAGCAACCTCATCTAGTTGCAGATGTCCCTGCTCACTGCAGGGGGGTTGGGCTAGATGGCCTCTGAAGGTCCCTTCCAACCCAAAGCATTCTGTGATTCTGTGAGTCTGTGATTCTATGATTCTTGTTATGAGGGTTCAAAATGAAGGATGCACACAGCTCATTTGATTTTGGACATCAAAAAAATATAGTAGACTTAGTCACAGGAGCTTCTTATTCTTGGATCACTTTAAAGAAAAAGCATTTCATTTCTGCTCCATTTTGGATCCTAGTTTAGGATGAAATCATGCTTTGGACTTTAACTGTACCAACTAGAACTTTACTGACTGTGAAGAGGAGATCGCTGTGTTGTAGATCTCCATTTTTAGTGAGAAGACTCACAGCTGAATAGCCCAGACCTTTCTGAAGGTCCTGCAATTGTCATGGAAGACAGAAGGAACAGGTAGTGATTAGAAGCACCATACTGATGATCCACCATATCAAGAAAAGTACATTGGCCCATGCTAAGGAAAAAGTGAGCTTTTGACCCTAGTATGTCCCAGAATTCACTTCATGCTTATGCCTGAGTCTGGGCTTATGTCCAGCCGGTCTGAGCATGAAGCAGCGTAGGGTTTTACCTACATGCACAAGCCCATGCTCAAAGCAGAGTAGAGGTTCACAAGATTTTGAAGCATGCTGCAGAAAGGGCTATGGTCACAGGCATCGTGGGAAGGTATGTTCTAGAAAAGCTGCATGTTGGATTGTCTCTGTATAATAATCAAGTTTTATTAATTTCAAAGCAGTGCTTTACCTTTCTGATCAGTAATGCCTTACAAAGATAGTGCAATAGAAGAGAGGCTGCTGTGACTTGTCTCTTCCCTTTTCATATCAAAATGCTATTATAGTAGCTGCACTCAGCCTGAGAAGATGCCCTGTGTTCAGGCATCATGTAAATAGCCCAGAAAACTATTTTTTGTCAACAATTGAGCAGTAAACTGTTTGCCAGCTTCTAAGATGGTCTGGTGTGAAATTTTTTTTTTTTTTTGCAATAGAAGCTCTGGACAATGGAAAATACATCACGAATTAATGGCAAGTTTTATAACTATAGTTACAAAAAATTCAAAAGGCAAAGAACACCTGAAAGAAAGATCCAAAATTATGGAAAGTTTCACAGAGCCTCATCTATCTTTCCTTTGTTTCCAGTGACAGAATGGAATACATGGTCATTAAAATTTATACAAGCAAATATACCACATGAAGCAGCTTTGCTCCCTGAAACACAATGGCACAAGTTGCAGAGCTCAGGCTAGATTCATAATACAGGTCAACACACCCATTTATATGCAAATTAAGAGGCAGTTAAGGCAACAGAACTTTCAGACTTCAGTCTGATCAGCTTATCTAGATCCGCTTATTGTACTTAAGGAATTGATACAGTCAGAGTGAAACACAACTGATATGAATTATTACACAGAAAGATTTTTTACTCCTTGAGCCTCATTTCGTTTGTCATTTCTCAGGGCTGGAGAACTGGCTGAATGGTAATATCTACATTATTACAACACACTTTAATCTCCTCCCTCCATGAAGATTTATCAGGGGAAAGAGAAGTGAGGGGAAAGAAACAGTGCTGCTTTTTCCCCCAGTAGCATCACTCATTGCAGCACACACACCCCAGTCACCCCGCAGAGGAGTGGCTCTGCGTGTGCCTCTCCCACTTCTGAAGCAAAGCTGGATCCAGTCTGACATCTCTTACAACACCATTTTTGTGCTGGTGCATTTTAGCCAAGAATCAAGCACAAGAATCAGTGCTTTGCCCTGCTTTCAAAAACCGGTTATGAGGAAAGCAAAGGCACCATATTCCCCCCTGCTCCTTCCTGCTCTCTGCCGTCAGCCTTCTGGAGAGTATGTGATATTCCCTCCACTCCACTGCCAGTGCCCCTAAGTGCCCCTGCCCTACCTCTCTGTCAGAAAAGCCTTCTGTCCTTACTTAGAAAGCTAGGTGGGATCAACAAACAGAAATGGTAAAGTTTTGCAGTTAAATGTACATATTGTGTTCTGATTTGAAGGACTGGTGTTTTTCACAGTAAATACTCCATTAATCTGGCTGAAATTGTCCAAGGGTCATCCCTAGCTTGTATGAGCTGTCAGTCTGGTCAGAGCACCCCAGTTTCTACCGTGAATGTCACACAAGGGCTGGAGTTTACTAGCACATCTACCTGTCCTCTCCTGCCCGACCTGGATGTCCCATGCTGCATTTGGAGAAATGCAGACAACCTATGGCAAGGGGTCTGGACCAGTCTGGATACACTTTAACTGTACTGAGCTTCAACTATCACATCAGTTGGTGAGTACAGTCAGCTTAATGATTAAATTATGTAAAAGGGCTGTCATTATTAGTTCACCTGAAGATTCTTCCAGGTGTACAAAATTCAGAGTTTTCTTTCTATGTCATACCACTGTATATTGTTGTCGACGAAAACCCAGGGCTGGAGGCACTATGCTTATGTCAGCAGGAAAAGATGTTCCTGGAGCAAGGACACTTTGAAAACAGATCCTACAGTAACAAAGTAACAAGAAGCCAACAACAAACTAAGAAATAAATACCTGTGACATTGGTGCGGGCTGACAAAGCTTCACAGTACTTTTCCAGTAGAATAGACAAGGGCAGGTTCACAGAAGATTCACAGTGGAGAACTATCTGGATGGACAGACAGAAACAAAATAAAACAAAGAGTAACACACCAGCACAGAACAGATTTTCTCATTCATGAGCACAATAATCCCCAGCACCTTCATAGCAGTTCCCATTCATAATTGGTTCAGGTACAGACACCCCCTCATGACAGAGAAGATTTACAGTTATTCTTGCTTAGCTCCATGACATCAGATGAATTCATCTGATGAAATGTAGGCATCTACAAATTAACCACCTATCCTGGACCTCTTCTTGTGGGAGCTACTCGACAGCATTAACAAAGCTCAGGACACAATTTATCTCACCTAAAAGGAGGTGCCTAAAATAGAGAAGATGAATCACATCCCGTTAAAGAACACGTGTGGAATTTTTTGAACCAACTTTTAATGGTTACATGGGTGCTAAAGATCCTTACATATTCAAGAGGGACAGGAATTAGCAAAGGGCAGTTCAGAAGGCTTGAGGAAAGTGCTTCCATTGACTGTATAGGAAAAGTAGGCATCCCTATGAAGTGATCCTTGGCTCTGTTTAGCAGTAAAAAGTGATACAAGTTTCTGACCCTCAGAATTCAGAGTGCTGAGCCCTCCACTGAGGGCAAATGCTAGTGAGAAAGAGAGCAGTAATATCGAGCACTTCAAGAAAGCTGCAGGTTTGATACAGGATCATAGTACATCCTCAAGCAAATTTTAGGAATTGTATATTTAGAGTTGAATCCAAGGAATATGTTGTCTTTTTCACACTCCAAAATGAAATTACTGAAGTGCCCACTACAGACGGAGAAGAGAAGCCCACGGAACTGCACATCTCAATGTACAGCTGAGTTGGGATGCTGCTTGAAGCAAGAGAAGCTCTTCAAAAGCTCTTTAAGACAGGCAGAACTAAACACGGTGAGAAAATTCAGGAGTGACACATCAATGACAGAAACTTCCATTTTCAAACTAAGAAACAAAATCTTCCTGACTATTTCTGAGGGGATATAAAGCCGTGGTAACACAGAAAATGCCGTTGCTTTTCTATTTACGGAGAATGACTCTAACATAATACAGGCAGCTTTTACTCAGGGAAACGACCATACTTCTTGAATGTTGATGTTACATTTCAGTGCTTTAAGATGTGTTAAGTGATTGCAGAACCCTTTTTATGTCACTGAATTCCTTGTCACTTAATGAGAAGCAGAGTAAATGATCACGACAATAGAATTCATCACCAATATTGGTCTCTAAAGAACAACTCTTCTTTGTACAATACCATTTCTATCTATTTCTCACTTTGCTGTTATTTTACAAAATAGGAAGTCTTGACATACAAACAAAAAGCCTTTCTCAGACTTCATTCTTCTCAAATAAACACCACGAAGCTGCTATTTCTCTTCCCGGGAGACTCGAACTCCTGCCTCCCACAGCAAAGTCTTCCAGAGTACTGACCGTGCATGGTCAGGTCAAGGAGATAGAGAACGGCAATGGCTCTGTTCTGCAGCCAGGGCAGATGCCATCTTACAAGGCACAGAACACCAGCCGAGCCTGCCAGAAAGCAGACTCTGTAGTAGTCATGTCTCCTGTCGGACTCAGTCACGTGAGCTGACATAGCAGAGGCATTTCTTCCCTTCTATCCCTCCACCCCTCTGCTACCTCACAGGCCAAAGCACTATCTCACTTCAAAGAAGGAACTTGAGACATCTCCATGTACTGTAAATACACTGCATGTTCAGCTGTCCGCTTCCTAAGATGATGGGAAAGTACAGACAGAGGTCAAGCTTAGCACAGCATGTGTAGGAACAAGAAAGGTTAAATGTCACATTTGCTTTAGGGTCAGCTTAGGTTTATTTGGCTAGAGGGAAAAGTGCCTTCCACGTATGACATTACTTTTGCTTTCATTTTCTCTCCACTAACCACAGTGAACAGCTTTCTTGTGTATGATGCTTCTAAAAAATTGTATTTGAAGCAGACAAACCCAAAAAGCCTAAAAAAACCCTCTTAAAAATAATAAAAACCAGCAAAACAAGGAACATTTAAGTAATGTAGAATTTTAAAGACAAATAATTGGGCCTATGACTGTGTATATATTTTGAAGTATTAGTTGCTTTTTGCAACTAATGCACTACTTTACTCAAACTGCATTTCTCGTAAGACAGCTACTTTTCCATGACCTCTTCCCACCAAATCAATTCTACACTGTCTTGCACATTTACCTGAAAGACGCACAGAAATGTCTATCTTAATTTCTCTGTGCCTCTGCGGACATTTATGAACAAAATAAAAATAAAGCACTGAGCCAAAGATTAAGGCGAAAAGGAGTCCTTTACTTTCTAAAGCAGAGGCACCAACTGATAGTCTGTAATCTAGGCCAATTCTGACTCTTCAGAACAATATATGTAGCCTTTGGTCAGCTTCCTGAGGACTTTCAGAAAAGGAGTGGAAGAATTGTTCTAGTGCATTACTATCTGCATCTCTCCTGGTCATTTCGTTAGACCTTTCCCCTTGGCCATGGTCACTGCTCTTCATTAATCCATGGAAGGTCTTCATCTCTGTCAGAGGGTGTGCAACTACGAGACACAACCAGAGGAACTCACCATAAGATCACCTCTAGATATGGGAAGGGCAGATGAAAAGGGCAACAAAGAGAGAATAACGTATTGCTATGCTACATTGTTAGAAGTTGCAAGACACTAATAGCAGGGCGTGATCGTCTGCAAATGGAAGGACTTCAATCTTGTAAGCATTTATTTATGCAGAATTTGCTCCTTGTCCCACAAGTACTCTCACAAATTACTAACATGAAGCCATAAAAACACATATGCAAAATTACATGATATATATAACATGCCTCAATAGATCCATATGGAGAGCTTTGGGCATAGGCAAATATCTGACCCATCATACTGTTGCTTCCTCTCAGTTCCCACCAGAATTTGTGGTTATTTCATGCAGATTAGAGAAGACTTGTAGCTTAATTTTAAAACAATTAACATAGGCTCTTGGTTTGAGAGATTACTGTGTTCCACTAGGTAGTGAGATATATACAGATATAAAACAAATGAATACTGGTACTGGTAATTCACCTGCACTGAAGAGGTGGCTTTCTTCTCTCAAGCATGTAAGAAATGGCTACAGTAATATAAACAAGCCCCCAAAGCTATGAATAGGATTCAAAATGGTCAATATAGGCACGGGGCTGCCATAGAGATACAATGGACAGCATCTTATAACTTTAGCAATATGATATATGAATATGACATACAATGGACAGCATCTTGTAACTTTAGTAATATGAAGCAGCAGAGCAGATGAAGTCAGCATGACTGAAAACTGAAGGGAGGAGTCAAAGTGGAAAAGGATGACACATGACAGTGCAACATTTGTTGCCAGGACAGGGCAGGGAAGCTGGGAGGCAGCGAATGCTGCCAAACATGGACAGATGCATACCCTCCGCTTTCCCCTTCTCACGTAAGAATTCCTGGATACCATATTCTAGTTGTCTAATAAAAGCCAGCTTTTTAGAAAAAGCTGTTACACCTCCCTGTAAAACATCCGCTGGTGGCACGCTGAACAAAAGCAGAGGTGCCGACGTCTGACACATGGTCTCAAAGTATGAGCAAAAACTCTACCTTTCGAAAAAAAGTAGTATCTAGTATTTACAAGGTCCTAGAGAAATGCATCTCGTGGAACTGTTACAGCATCTCATCAGAAAGCCACTTGCAGAAAAGCAACAGGATTTATTTCAAATAGCTCAGACTTCAAAACAGAGAGCGCAGCAGCTGAGCTGATCACCTGGGGATTCCTTTGCAATTCACGAAGAGAAGCGGCAATTTTTCAGATCCAGTTCATTGGCCACATTTTAAACCTCCACGGACTACTTTAGCTGGGTCTCGCTCACTATAAGGACAGAGTAACTTTGATGAATCCTTCCTAAATTTTTGTTAGATGCTATATACAAAAGGAGAGGTAAAAGCATTCTTAGAGTTGATGGCTACAGAAGACATGAACACATCACCATCTTATAAAATCATCTGGAGTACAACTGTTTTCTTTCTTTCACTGAGCAAGATGAAGTGACCTTCCAACACCAAACAATTTTGTAGTTACCAACCACAAAACCTGTGCTCAGTCCACAGCTGACAAGAGAAGGATCAATGTTGTGTCTCCACTGCCACATAAAAAAGAAGTCTCAGTCTAAAGTAGCCATCTGTGCTCCTAATACACTCAAAGCACTTTCCCCTCCTGAGCAGACATCTACAGTAATGGCATGGATCATGTCAGGAGGATGCTTATTCCCATCCTTCATTACTGTGAAGTGGCACTGCTGTTAAGACTCCTGCTGCACCTCCTCCCATGGGTTTCTGTAAAAAATCTGGGAGTGCAGAGGCATTAAATTCTACCTTGTTTCAAGATCAACAGTGCAGTGAAATTGCCTTCAGTACACAAAGAGCTGCCACTTCATAGTTTCACCCCTGCACTGAAAAAAAAAAAAAGAAAACCCGTATTTAATTTTTAGTTCTTCAACGAGAACATTCTAACAAATTAATTTGAGAAATACTCCTGACTGAATGGTAAACTCTCCAAAGTGAAGGTCTCCAAATGCACTACTTCTACCATGAGATCCAGTGTTCACCTGAACATTTGGGAAGGACTGTCTCAGAGCAGTGGTCCAATTAAATGCAAAAGCTGTTAAGTCTGCGTCCACAGAAGTTCAGTTTTAGGGAAACAGATGCATCTAAATTCACCACAAAAATATAATTAGCAAAAGAGCTCGATGCAGTAAAATCAAAACTTCCCTGACAAAACCCATACTCTGCTCAAATACAGCTAGGGAGTTTCCAGGGCAGGTGGGCATCTGGCAAGTTCTACAGGGGTTCCTGCCATCACCAGTACTTGTGTGTGTGAAAACAGATGCTTTGGGAAAAACACCTGGTATTCAGTGGAATGCACTTACAACAAATGCCTGAGAAGCTCTTTCTCTCTAACAAGAGATGGCAATACATGGGAGAGGGTGAGGAGAGCCAGAATGTTTGCCGACTGCTAATCACCTGCAGGAATACACACAACCAGGAGAGTGAAGAACGTTACTTAAAGGAGAAAACAGAGAACAGCCTAGGAGAAGAGGGGAAGGCAATCTTTTCTGTGGCCAGGATGGATTTATATTCACGGTCGTGTGGTTACTTCATGTTCAAGAAGTATGCAAAAGAGATGCTCATTAAAAGACAGTGCTAAGAGAGCCAGCATGGTGGAAATACTTTCCTTGTTGAAGAACCAAAAAAGGTCAGCCCTCTGCTTCAAGATATCTTTGGCCTTTCTCAGCTCCGTAACTTAACTTTGCTAGTGCAGTGGCACTTGGCAGTATACAATCGTTTGGCTCTGTTTCTCCAGAAAAATAATCTCCATTTGTGATAGACGGTCTAAAAACAAGTTTTCATAGGAATCTGCAACCTGAAACCTGAGCCACCTAAGGTTACAGTAAAAGGAAAGACTGCTAGCACAGTTCAAGAAAAACAGTCTCCTTTTCGAGTCGTCCTTCAGCTCTTTCAACTCTCTGTCATTACTGGTCTCTAAGTTAATCGAAGTGGCTAGATAAACTAATGGTACTAGCTAGTTAACCCCAAATGATCCAGGAGACATTGCTCTATGATCTCAGAGGCCAGCATGAATTCTGTAGCTCTTCAGGAAGTCTGCAGAAAGAGAACACAAGCCTGTATGGAATGGGAAGTAGGACCTCAGTTCAATAAAGCAACTAAACACATGCTCAGTTCTAAGTATAACATTAATTTCTATTCAGAAATAAATTTTAGAAATTTACGCATCTGCTACACTGAGCCCACCGCTGAATTTCACTGCTGTCTTTGAAACTTAGAGATCTGCCTTAATTAAGCATCTGCCTACGTGCTCTGCTGAATAACGGTGTAGAGGGGAGGTTCTTCATCAACTGAAAACCATGCATGTGCTAAGTGCCTTCCTGAGTCACAGCGTACAAAGCAAAACTCTTTAAGCCCACCCATGAGTTGGACTTGTCCCATCACGCTTCCATGCTCTCCAAAAGCAACATGAGATATTAAAAAGAAGAGAAACAGCATTTGAATCACAGGCTACAGCTGTCTTCAGATAAAATGGTTTAATGGAAAGACTTTTCAATTTCACACGCTTGAAGTGTTTTGTTCTTCATTTTCCATATCTGTGGATATCATACTCAGAATCTGGAAGGGGAGCAAGCCCTTCTCAGCAGTCCTGCCTTCATATCTGCCTTTTTCCTAGGTCTTCACACCAAACCCGTGACTAACTCTTCCCTACTTTTTCCACCCAATTCACATTACTATAAATCCCCTCAGCAGCTCAAACGTGATTCACCTCACTCACCTATTTCAGCAGGCATTGCTTTAGGCTCCCTAATACTCAGTGGAGGAAGGAAGCACTATCAAGGAACAATCCATCACTTCTGCTTTGAACATGCACTTCAGGAGGAGATGATTGTGCACTGGAGACAGAACACACTGGGAATCCAGAGTAGCTCAAGTTTGAAAGTCACATTTACCCAAATGAATGCCAGTATCTCAGCCAGCTCTCCCAGGCAAACTCTCGTCTACCTGAACAGGCTGCAAAGATCACTCACCCATCATTACCACACTGCCACTACACTTCAAGGCCTCACTTCACATACTCTCCCAATTCTAGATCATCAAATGTAAGCTCCTAACCTTTGTCTCAGGTATCTGCTAGCATGCTCCCACCTAAAAAAAGGTAAAAACCCACCTCCCATTCTGTATCCAGACTTAATCAGCTAGTGATATCTGCTTTCACTGTCCACGGAATGTCAGCAGTGGTACCTCTACATCCTCCATAAAATGCTCCTTTGATCCAAGACTTCACGACAGTTCATTGCTGATGACCAGTGTCACCTCACTGGCTCATTCTTAATTCTCTTTCTCTTGATCCATTGCTTCTTCCTTATTGCTTCTTCCTTAGGTTGCTAACTCTTGGGCTGGAGCCCACCCTTAGCATTTGAAAAGCACTTCTCACAGTGAAATTTAACTCCAAAACTGGAACAAGAGAAGGTCTGACAACAAGCTTTCACTACCTGAAGGGGAATTACAGAGGAGTCAGACTCTCCTCAGAAGTTGACAGCAGAAGGACAAGAGGCAGGCATCATTCACAAGTTGCAGCAAGAAAAAAGTCTCACAGGACACGAACTAAAAATTATGCACCATGACAACAGCTAAGCATTGGAAAAGAGGCTCAGAGATGTTGTGGAAAGAGGTTCAGAGATGTGAAATCTCCATCTTTTCAGATTTTCACAACCAAACTGGATGAGGCCCTGAGCAACACGAGCTGGTTTTGGAATTAGCCCTGCTTTGAGAAGGAGGCTGGACAAGAGACCTTTTGCAGTCCCTTCCAGAATAAATTATTTTTTCATTCCTTGATTCTAGGACATATCGCCCCTATGGTAAAAAGAATAATATAGAATAGTTACTCTCAAACCCTTTTTATTGGCAATGCTGTAATTAACATTTTATAGACTGTATCTTGAACAATAATCAGCAATCTGGAGGCTTTGAGATTTTTTTCTCTCATGTTTCTAATATTTTGGAT
>Ga0065711_1004039_pt1 | contig 40506 bp, 25 predicted proteins | sample Hoacrofraction12_FD_59098 | JGI IMG/M metagenome (GOLD analysis project Ga0065711, IMG submission 59098) | Hoatzin crop microbial communities from Cojedes, Venezuela - Epithelial fraction 12 v2 (version 2) | ecosystem: Host-associated > Birds > Digestive system > Esophagus > Crop | place... | reverse complement strand
GAGCTGGGCAATATCCCCTTCCCCCTTCGAACCTAGTTTAAAGCCCTCTCAATGAGCCCCGCCAGCTCGTGGCCAAGAATTCTTTTCCCCCTTTGTGATAGCTGAGCTCCACTTGATCCAAATGATCCATCACAACTCCTGCACATGAACATGGGATTCCCTGGACCCAAACTCACCCCCGTGGAGACTTGGAATCTGCCAGTAGTCTTACCGGAGAAGGTCCTAAAATTTATTCTCCTTTTCAGTGGACAGATATTGGAGCCCTAATTCAATCAGTTATCAAACCAGATGCCTGAGATGTAGCACATGAGTAATCCAGATAGCTTGTTGACTCAGGCACAGGAGCAGATGGTTTAGAAAAAGGGCTCCTGAGAATGCATTATGTATTTGTTTGTTCCATTAGGCCTGTGGCAGAAGGAGATGTTCTTGCGCTGAGGGCATTTGCGTGGGAGTGGTGAGCTCTGGTTTCGTTCCCAGCTCTATCCTCCTGCATGTCCTTGGGCAAGGTCATTTTACTCTTTTATGCCTCAGTTACCCCCGCTGGCAAAGTGGGAACAATTGCATGACGCGGTGCTCTGGGCCTGCAGTATTTGCGAGCTACTTTATCCACAGGTCTCAAAAAGGCAGTTTTTAAATAACTTAGTTTCATGTCAGAATTGTCGGGGCAGGGAGGAGGGCAATATGGTGAGGTATCACACTTGGAGGATGCTGGCAGCAGTCTGCAGTGTGTATTGCAGGGGAAGGGTGAATTTCAGACTCTGGTCCCCTGAGCTAACAAACCTTGTCCATGGTTCTTCCATGGGGAGATTCTTTCATTAGGAGAAAATTGGTGTTCATTTCAACTTCTCTTGAATTGTTTTTGCAGGAGAATGCAGGCATTCTCTTCTAGTTTAATTTTATGCTAAACCCATGGTGCACTAACATCCAGAAGGGTGTTAATGGGTATTACGGGGTGTTAAGGGGTAATAATATCCCTACTTATAACACTCCTCTCCCTTGGAAGAAAAGCGGCAGGGCATAGTTTTCCGAGCAAAGCAGAGAGGTCTGCCATGACCCCGAGCCCTGTCAGCAATAATGCAGAGTTCAGTTATGACCTTTTATGGTTTCGCTCTTCTCCTGCTGATGAATTTCAAATGAAGGCTTTGCCAGTGCTGTCGGCATGGACAGTGTTCAACTGGCTTTTGCAGCATATTAAATACCTTCTCTGGCTAAACAGCTTGTGGAATGGAATTAAATTGTTTCTTTCTGTCTGTTCTTTATCTGGCAGACAGATATCACAATAGCCAATAATAGTATTATTCAGTAATATGATAACTGGATTTAGAAAGAAACCAAACCAATTTTGAGAACAGATAAAGAAAACTACTTCAGAGACATTGCTTCAGTGCTGCTTTTGTTTGTAAAAGAAAAATAACTTTTTTCAGAAGCTGTGGTTATACTGTTCTTAGTTTTCAGAGGCTTTCTACTGGAACAGCATTGCTGCTTAAGAGCCCGCTAGAGCCCTGCAAGCTCTGAATTTGCAGCAAGCCCTGTTGCCTTGCCTTGGCTCAGCCTGACCCTCACATCAAGTAGCAGAATAATTTCCATTTCCCTGAGCTCAGAATTAGATAAGGAGATCGCTGCCTTTTTTGGTCTCTTGGAATGGTGCTTGTGTTCTGCAGACCCTGTGAACTGAGCCATGTGGAGAAGGCAGTGAGATCTGGATAGCATGCTTTCATGTTATGTGGGTGTCCTGTATGAGCTGTGGGTTTGCCACCTATGCAGAAAGAGAGAAAGTCCCCTTCTTATCAGGAGGAACTTTGGGTTACACACCACTGAAAAAAAGGCAAGGACCTGAAGTAAAATTTGTTTCATAAACAGCAATGATTTAAAGGCTAAGCATGCTTATGATTTATGATTCTCAGAGTGTACAAATACAAATTAATTACAGGTTACTCTAGGCTGTATATCAACACCTGTTTACCAAAATACTTCTGAGAACTTCTCTGAGGAAGGAGTGCAGCTGAACTCAATTTGGGAGTAAATAAGAAATGCGCATTTCAGTCCTGGTATGGTGTTAACTGTGGCTTATACATTTCATGTGAAGCCAGCTCATTACCTCACCATCTGCCCTAAGGAACACATGCCACAAAGAATAAACTGGAATTTGACCTCCTCGCTCTGGGGTAGTGGTAATTTATGTCTCCCTTTCTTGGGAAGTAGGTTTTTTGTAATCTGTGCCTAGTTTACTGGAGCAGTAGAGCCCTCCTTCACATCACTTCCACTCCCCTCTTAGTCCCCTGTGCATGGTGTATAGGACTTAGGAGTTTCTACTGCCGTTTCCTCTGTGCCACCAGTGCCAGTGACTTTATGCAGCCTCTGTGCTGTTGTGCATCTCCTTTGCCTACCAATAGGCTTTGGGAGCCAGCTCGGGGCAGCCCTACTGATACTCCTAAAGAGATCATGTAGGGAGCTTTGTGCTTGAGTCCTCCTTAGCATTTAACTGTCCAACCTCCAACTATCTTGTTAGCCTCTGCAGTCATACTACTAGGCAAATGAGGTGATCATCCATCCCAGTAAAAGAGGTGTAAGCACTATCATCTGCTACAGAGGAGGTGGAGGTTGTAGGATTCTGACCAAGTTCAACAGGACTGTGTGGATACAGCCAATTTGACAGTGACAATCTAGAATATCACAAAGCATAGCTAAGTCTTGATTTTGGTCTTATAGACGTGCTGTAAGTTAGCCAAGTCTGATGTACCCCTAATTTCGTATAGTTAAGACATCTACAGTGGAAGATATATACAGGTACTCTTTTGTTGCATCTAATAGTGAAACTGGAGTTAGAGCTCAATATTTTAAATTAATTGCTTCCCCTATAGAAATGCTCACCAGAAGCAGTGTATTTTTGGATACATCTAGTTCACATGTTGGCTTGTGGCTAGGGTTTGGTCCAGAACAGGAAGAACAAAATTGTGCTCCAATGAAGCCTAGGTAAAGCCCTCATAAGCCTAAGTATGAAGTATGTTTGTGTGTGTAAAAGACTGCACGTGACATGCTAATGAAATATTGAAGATGGGCAGCTCAAGGACAGAGCTCAAGGACATTAACGATATACTAAACACTAAAACAGAAGAACAAAATAGAGAACTGTACTTGACTTCCACATCCCTCCTCAGCTGACTGGATATTTTTATTGGAAGCAGTTAATTGTGCTGATACAGATTTCATATTCCAGAAGGGAATGTAGTTTGGCAAAATTTCCTAGCTTTCAATACAGACAGATGAATAAAGGGTAACTTTTTAAATCCCCATAGAATAAACTGTTGAGAAACAAACCAGACACATGGAAAGACCATCTGCAAATTCTCTGAATGTGCAGAGCTGTAGAATACCATCTAGTCTGATATCATATAATTTTTAAGCTTGGTAAAATGGTACATATACATCTGTCATATTAAGAAAAAGCAAAGATTAGGCTTACATTCTTGTTTATGATCTCCCACAGCAGCTACTACCCTAGTATTTATACATTGAGCAGATGGTAGCACATGGCAAACAAAAATGTGCGACTTTCTGGCCCAAGAGAGTCCAGCCAGGATTGCAGGTTTTCGTCTTTGCCTACTAGGAAAAATTTATTAGGAAAGTAGAAATATTCCCAAGGCTGGCAGACATTAGACTAAAGCCATGTAGCTTTTATTTACCGTTGATGTCCCCTTGGCCATTAATGCTTTCTCTCCAGTGCTCACATACGTAAGCCTTGCTTATGTAAACTCTGCTGACCAAATGGATTGCAGTTATCTAGGTGAGTCATGGAAAGAGAGGTCACTAAGGTAACTGTGGTGTAGGCAACTGACAAATCATGCCCACAGTTTCATTTGGAAACAAAAGTGTGTTGAAAGTCATCAAAAAGAGACTGTATTTTCCTGTCCTGCATGGGAAGCAGGCTACTGTGCTCTGCAAAGACTGAAGCATATGCATTCTTTCCTCCTTCAGTGTAAAATCCAGTGCAGAGCATTAGAGTAAGCTAACACTTTTTTTCTTTTAAACAAACACATACCATCCACATTTAGCTGTGTGTATAGCAGATGTCAGAGAATCTGCACTACTTTGACAAACCTCAACAGATGCCTCTGTAAGGTGGTAGACTACTGGCTTAGATTTTTTCCAAAGTATTTTCCTCTTGCTATCAGCAACTGCTCTGTTCTGTTTGGATTTAGGATAAGTCAGCTGTTGCTTCTCCAAGTTATTCTATCTGCATCTTGAGATGATGCAAAGATGATTATATAGGATGAAAACAAGACACACAGCTGAATATTATTCTTCTGTACAGATTTTGAAGAGGACAGAGGCAACATCATTCCCTACAAGGTCTGCATGGATAATGAGTTGTAGTGAAAAGGAGATGGCTATTACTGCTGCTTGACTAAAATCATACTATCCATGTGTGCCACGAAAACAGCTCTCTGGTGGCTGCTGTAGTATTGTATAAGGGTTCTGTTACTGTGAATGGTGCGAGCACTGAAATTGCACTTCTTGTATCTCTGAGGAGGCTGGGGCAGAACTAGTACAAGGAAGAGGAGCGCTGCTGTTCAGGCACCAGGAGATGAAGGTTCAGTTCTCATCTTTGCTATGATCTCCTTCTAAGCCTGGACAAATCATTTAACCACTCTGTGATTCAGTTCATGGTACCTACACTATAAATTCATGCTTGTTTAAATAGCCCCTTTTATTCTGCCAGAAAATGAGGCGGGTAACACGTGACAACTAAGCAGGGCAACAACACATTCCAGAGGTTAAGAACATCTGGTCTCTGATTTTTGTGTTTAACAAGAGATGTACTGTATAATGATGACTCCTAGTGGAATAGTGTTTTAAGCGTTGCCAAAACGAATAAAGATAACCTGTGTTCTGGCACTCTCTTTTTCTTCTGGCTGGGCATTCTCATGCTGAATGCAGCAGCCAACCCTTGGTGCCCATCGCCCTCCCTCCCATTCTTTTCCCTGATACTTAAAAGTTCTGTTTATGTATCTTCTAATAAGTTTAAGTTGTGTAGGGAGATGGATTTTCCGTCACAACTGAACTAAAAGGAATTACAAAAGTTTTTTTCAGGGAAATCATTGGTCAATGGAACTTGCACTCCTCCAAATAGTGAACTGATATTTAAGTGTCTTGATCAGATTAGACTACCCTATTTTCCCTCTTTATAAGTAAAATCACAGCAGTCAGAGAAGTCCCTCTGACCAAGAACTGAAGGCATGTTTATGGCAAGCTGTGGCTATTTCATTCTGCTCAGTGCTTTCTCTAGGAATGATTATTTGAGTATGGAGGCATAACCGATATAGTCTACCACAGTAAGGCTTTGACGAAATTCAATGGCAGTACTCCCCAGCATTTGGATGTTTTTATTGCTGAGAAAGTGGCTGTATTTTTTGGCTGGTTAGGCAGCTCTGCTTTTCATAAGGAGAAACTGATAATGTCCATGAGCAGTTTTAACCAGCAATATGGGACAGGATTTTATCAGTCCATGTCCAGTGTAACCACTGTTTGTAACATCTCACACTTGCTATCTTCTGTCCTTTAATCCCATCCTTTGACTTCTCATTCAGCCTTTCGCTACTAGTTCATCTAGATCAACATCATCATTATTTTGTAGGTTTTGCTAGATTACTTCTGAGACGATTATTCCCAGGCAAGGTATTTGTTCCTTTTAAAATCTTTTGAAGTGCTTAACATCCATAATTATTCTGTTAATCAGTAATTTTTTTAAAAAGTCTACAATTTCCTGTCTTAGGAAAACATTCATTTCAATAACTATGTAATCATTAACCTTCATTTTGAAAAAGTCATACAACTGCAAGGTTTTTGCATTGTGTTGAGTGTTTGCATAGTTGATTGCTCATCTGCACACCAGGTTCTGGTGATACTGGCTCTATTCATGCAAATAAGGACTGCAGGAGCAAGCCTCAAACTGAGGAAGAACAGAAGTTTCTATCTTCCACCTGCTCAACAATTTCCAAAATGCATGAGATGATTAAAAAAATCTCAACATTTAAATTATGTATTGTAAGTTGAATTCCTTTTTACCAAAACGTGCACTAGGCTTCCAAAAACTACACATAGACAGCCAAAGTCATCACCCTTCCAGATCGGTGTTTCTATACCAACAAACGGGTTTTGGTATCTCTAGTACCCAGGTAGAGTTGGAGAAGTGGCACATTCTGCGGCTGTGAAACATTAGTAGGGTCCCTGAAGCATGGAAGCAGATGAAGGGAGCTGGAGAAAGAGCACCACATCTGTGGTGACGGTTACAGGGGTAAACTTCTGAGGAAGTTCACCAAGGAGTGGTTTGCACTATTGTGGGAGATTTCATTTCAGTACTTGCAGGCACGGCTGTGACTAGTTTTAGTCTCAACAGTTTCTGTAAAGATAGCTGTGAAGGGCATTAGGCTTCAGGATGGCTTAGCAATGTGCTCAGGGAACTGAACAGCCCATGTGGGATTGGCATCCGTGTTAGCTAATTCAGGCAAGTCTGTCTGTGCTGCAGTTTTTCCTTTTCACTGTAGTACAAACCTCCGAAGCAGAGCAATGGCATGGAAAGAAAAGGGCTGTTAGCTAGGGCCAGTAATACTCTAATCAAAGTCCTACCTCTTATTTTCATGATTTCATCTAACATGCTTTGCATATCCATTTTTGCAGATAAACCAGACCCACCTGCTGGCACACCTTGCGCATCAGACATACGGAGTTCCTCCCTCACTCTCTCTTGGTACGGTTCCTCTTACGATGGTGGAAGTGCGGTGCAGTCCTACACTGTGGAGATCTGGAACTCAGTGGATAACACATGGACAGATCTCACTACCTGCCGCAGCACCTCTTTCAATGTGCAGGACCTGCAGGCTGACCGGGAGTACAAATTCCGTGTGCGAGCTGCTAACGTGTACGGCATCAGCGAGCCCAGTCAAGAATCTGAGCTGGTGAAAGTTGGAGAGAAACAAGAAGGTTAGTTTTTAACAGAAAAAAAAAAAAATCAATTAAATGCTATCTTAACAGTTACCCAGCGAGGTCAGGCAGCTGTACGCGCTCCTTTGCACGTGCCTCTGTGCAACAAATGCTTATGCTGGCTGGAAGTGTGCTGAAGTCCCTTCACAGACTTCACATGGGTATCTGTGCATGTGAGTTTTGCATACATCCATTCTGGGAACTTGGCTTCAGAGATCCTAAAACCCTGCCTTGTGAAAGCAACCAACAATTTGACTTCTGGCTTGCTGTGTGAGTGCTGGCTGATGGACTTCTGCAGTTCAGTGCACAGGTGATGGGAGATGAAACCTGTCACGTACCAGTTCCACACTCGGACCATGGCCAGCTGGAAAATGATGTTTGGTGCTTACCTGAAACATGCTGATGGATTCTTTACAGTTTATACACCATGGAAAATCAAACCACAAACACTATCCCAAATTTGTTTTTGGAAAAAGTAAATGTGCTTGCTGCTAGCCAAGCACTGAATATGCAGCAGAAACTGAACTGGCCTCTCATACCTAGCTGTAGTTCCCATGCTTCAAATCCCAGCACGGTAGAGCACCTCAGCCCTGGTGCCCCTAGTACACCAGTCTTCTGAATTCAAGGCTATCCTATTCAGCATGTTGGTTTTGCAGCATTATGGGTGTAAAAATATTTCTTAGGGGTTTTGATTACAGTTGCACATACTTGTCAAAATACTTTTCAGTATCTTTTGCCTCTTATTTTTTGGTTAAGATCTTCTCAAAGTACTAATGGGAAGAGCTGGAGTATTTTAGCAATTATTCTGAAACTGGTACCAAAATTGTAAATATACACAAAAATCAGCATGATTTTTTAAAAACTTATTGAATGTATATTTTTGTACACACCCACACCTACCTACTGAGCAGGAATCACTTTGATAGTTACACCACACTAAAAAGCCCACACCAGGAATCATGTGTTATGCCATTTTTCCTGTCTTTGAGTAGTGGACTGTGTGTTGTATCTCTCCCTCCTTACTTATGTATGCGGGGCTTTGGAGTTTTAAGTGTCTCACATAATCCTTGTGATGTTATCTTTTATTATTGCCACAGCAAGACAAAATGATAGTAAAGTGGTGCAGCATCACACAACTGTGTAAACCTCTCAACAGACATTTCCAAACGAAAGTCAATCATATTTCTCTTCGAGTGCTAAATTGGGTGCATTCTGAGAAATTACTTTCCTCTATTTTAAAGCTTTAAAACTTGATCTAAATCAAGATGCAGCTTCTCTCCAAAGGTGGGAAAATAACATTAAGAGTAGTAATAGTGATAGGAAAAGGGGTAATAGCTTTAAACTAAAAAAGGGTAGATTTCGACTACATATAAGAAAGAAATTCTGTACTGTGAGGGTGGTGAGGCCCTGGCACAGGTTTCCCAGAGAAGCTGTGGATGCCCCCTCCCTGGCAGTGTTCAAGGCCGGGCTGGACGGGGCTTTGAGCAACCTGCTCTACCGGAAGGTGTCCCTGCCCACGGCAGGGGCATTGGAATGCGATGATCCATCAGGTCCCTTCCAACCCCAACCATTCTATGATTCTAATGAAAGGAAGCTAGATGGTATTCACTCTTCATAATAAAATTCCCTGTGTTTGAATGCCATCTTTCTTTAGTTGCAGGATGAACACCTTCTAGAGTTGGGGACCTGACTCTTCCCGACATTTGTTTTTCCTAGAGCAAGCACTGCTTGTACTGGACCAAAGCTAACAAGCTATTTTTCTTTTTAAGACCAAGAGTTTTCTTACATAGAATTAATACAACGTATGTATGAATGTATGAATCACTGTGATACCCATACAAAACAACAAAAAAAGTTCTGAGTGAAAAGAAAGTGTATTGTGTTTGCAGGACAGTGGATTGTCTTGGTGCTCTGAATGGCAGGGCTTCTTGATTTCAATTCTTGATACTGCAGCTAGTGTGGAGAAAGGGCAAGTCATATAAAGAGTGATTCTTCAAGTATGTGAATATAACTGGTGCTTTAATTAATGGCAGTGGAAAATGCATGTGTTCAGCACCTCTCAAAGTCAGGACTTTAAGCTGTCATCTATGTAAACACTTAGCTGAGTAACCAGGGATTTTCCGTTGCTGCCAGAATGACTGATTACTGATTTTCATACTGAGGTGGCCAGTGCATATTAGCAATCTCAGTATAATCTTAGCAAAGCAAGGCATGGATAAATTTCACAGTGCATTTGAAGAAAACAGCTACTTAAATGAGGTTGTAAGTCACAATAGATTAAAGTAGGCATTGCCATGTTTCAGGAAAATTTGGTACCATTGACTCACTTCTGAGAAAGCTTTCAGCACAGCTACTTTGCTCAGATGTGTTCTGCTTATCTAATTTAGGCTTCCACTGGTGGACCAAAATGTTTCTAGTTCATGGCTTCAACACAGTGTTGCTGCAGAACCGGGAACTGACTTCGTCGTCTAATCAGTATTTGGCAGACATGAACTACTGGCAGCGTGGTTGGGATCAGATCCCTTATGCAGCCCTTAAAAGGGGAGGAAAATGTGATGTGCTCTGTGCAAGCGCGATTTCTAGCTGAGGAAGATCTGAGGACAGCTACCCCTGAGTGGGGAGGGCTCGCTTCCCCCCTTGCTCTTCTGGTAAACCGCTGCAAAACAGCTAGTCTGTGCTGGGGCACGTAAGGGTTCCAAATCCAGAAAAAAGAGAGAAGGGCTTTCGTAACAGGTTATATCTACTTGATTGGCTTTGCTGCTGGAGTACAGCCGCAGCATTAAGTGTTGGATGTGAAAAGGTGATGCCCATGATTCAGACCAGCTATCTGCTCGCCCTGCACCCTTTCTTCTGTTGGTTTCTTCTCACCTGCTGCATGTAACTCTGTACTCTAAAGCACCTAACAGTGCCTGGGGTACCCCATCAACATTTCGTAACATAAATCTGTTGACACAGTGGGGATAAATCACTTGGTTAGGCTTGCACTCTATGATGGCATAGTGCAGCTTCAGCAGCTAAAGGGAGACTTGTACAGGTCACTGTGCAACTGCCTTTGCAGTTTCTCAAATTACTGGTCATAGCCACAGGTCTTAGGAGCAAGCCCAAGCAGTGTAAGTAATATACAACAACATTCCAGCTACAACCCCTTTCCCCTCATACCTGCAGGCAACACAGGAAGCAGCGCACAAACCAGTGCTATTGACAGTTCATGCACAGGAAAATTAAAAATTAAAATCACGACAGTCAGGTCAGCTTTTACTCTGTCTTATGTCACTGGGCTTGCCAAAATCTCTGCCTGCCTTTGACTATGCTTGCAGAACTGAGGCTCCGTTTAGATCTCAATGATTTCAAAATTCAGTCGTGCTCAGGAAAGTGCATGGTTTCCAAATTTCCTAGTCATCTAGAGTCTGAAAAATTTGTCTGGATGCTTTGCAGAAAATCTTTTCATGTGCAAACTTGCTTTATTTTTGGCTTTGCAATCCAAAAAAATGCATAGAACAGCCAGAACAGGATTTGTCATTGAACCAGAAATGTTGTTATTGATTTTAATATTTTTAATTTATTTTCTATTTCACCAAGGCATTCCTAAAGCTGTTTATTGGATGACTTTGAACTGATTCAGTATGCTGATGTTTCTAGTAGGCAGGTATAATAGACAAGTACTGCAAAACACATGAACTTGATTTATTAAGAAATGGTGACCAGATTGTGATTGTGTTGCCAATAGTCTTGTAGAAGTGGCGAAGAGATTTTAGTTATGAAGTTAATGCACAAACTCCCTCGCTGGTTTTTGCTGCTTAGCCATAGGGTCTATCAGCTGCCCATGTTACTGTGAATAATTTGACTATCTTATGTAAGTACCATGTCCTATATAATAAGTTGCTCATGTCTTTTTATTTTCATCATAGAACTTAAAGAGGACGAAGCGGAGCTATCTGATGATGGTAAGAAGTTCATCTTTTAATAGGGTCAAATGCAATTCTGTGTTTTTAATTCATGTTTTATGGAGGTTTTAATCATGGTCCTTCATACTTGTTTGTAGAAGGGAAAGAAACTGAGGTCGACTATCGGACGGTTACTATCAACACTGAACAAAAAGTTTCAGATGTCTATAATATTGAGGAAAGGCTGGGATCGTAAGTACTATATTGTGCTTTTGAAGACACAGTTTTCAAGGCTATGAGTCAATAATAAAGATCATCTACATTCATTCTTTGACGATGTCATGCACTTTCAACATTCCAGCTGGGCTCTTCTGCAGCAGTCAAAATAGATTTTAACATTTATGTTGGCCTCCACTCCATAAAGATTCTTTATTCCAATTAATTGATAATTTTAAATAGGCACTACATGCATTTCTGGCAAGGAAAATGGAGCCCACAAATGAATAAAGCTAGAGGATTCATTCGTTGTTCGGTGTTCTAAAAGCTAGCTGAAAAAAATGCACACATTGTGCACTTGCATTTCCATTCTATCCATTAGCGGTAATGAGATTACCCTGCCCACGGGCTAGAATCTCTGTTGACAGCGGTCATAATCCCAAGAGCATTAGTAGTATTGCTCAGTGAAGGTCAGTGATTAGCCTGGCTGTGGTTCGCAGTGCTCAAACTAGAGGTCCTGTGAATCGCGTGCCATGATACTCTGTCAGCGGTTTGTGCTGCTGGTGGTGCTGAAGGCCAGGGGATCCTGTGTGCTGCCATTAATAAATCTTGATAAGTGTATCACAGAGGTAGAATTGTATATATACAGCAATGTGAAATAATAGTACTGAAGGCTCTAGCATTCAGATTCTGATTTCAACTATATCCTATACCTGGGATGTCTCCTACCTGCTGCCCCTTCAGAGGTGTATGCCCTACTGAAAACTGCATGCAGAAAAACTTGAGTCTCATGAATTAAAGCCTGGTAGGAGTCCGTTTTTTGAACCCTCTTATATAAAACTTGCTAATTGTAATAGCAGGATATCTCTAAATGTGGAATTCATTCAAAAGTTCTTGCAGATTACTCTGCACAAAATCAGTACAGAACAGTACTTGATATTAAGACATTTTTTATCTCAGAATGGAGTGATTGTGCTGAAATATTTAGTAAAATGTTGCTATTCATGGTGGCCCATACATTGCAAAACGTTTTATGGAAATAGTTATATATTTTCAGGGGGAAATTTGGACAAGTCTTTAGGCTTGTTGAAAAGAAGACTGGAAAAGTTTGGGCAGGAAAATTTTTCAAAGCATATTCTGCTAAGGAAAAAGAAAACATAAGGGATGAAATCAGCATCATGAACTGTCTACATCATCCAAAACTCGTCCAATGTGTAGATGCCTTTGAAGAAAAAGCCAACATCGTTATGGTCTTGGAAATGTAAGTATAAAGCAGATCACACTAACAAAGCTAAGAATCTTGAAAATAATTATACATACAAAAGTAGCAACTTAGCTAGACACGGACTGTCAAAAGCTTCAGCATCTGCAGAGCCTGGATGGTTTTCACATCTTGCAAGTTTTTCCAATTATTTATCCAACTTGTTTACACTATGTAAGTGAATATGTGTTGTGTGTCTTAAAATTAGCTCAGTGAAGATGTGTTACTGTTTTTATTGCCTAGCTGGTTTGTTTTTTAATCAAGTACATGTGGTAGTTTTCTGCAGCTCACTCTTTTATTACCAAGATGGGAGGGGAGAGAAAAAAAGTTAGCTGGAATTTGGGCTTGCATTTAGAACGAAAAACATGTTTCATGTTTAAGGGGGAGAAAAAATATTTTTTCTTTAGGCAGCTCTAAACAGGTATTAATGAAGCTTGTGTGAAATTTCACTCAAACACTGATCAGTTGTCTCTTGCAGAGAATCGGATGTTGGTGCACAACAGATACAAGGAGAGAAAGATATGCTTGAGAATGCAAACTTCTAAGCTATATTCTAACAAAATTGTTGAATTTCCATGGAAAATGCCCCCGGGCAAATTTATAGTACCCAAGAGGCACTGGGAACACTTCAATTTTCATCAAGTGCTATATCCAGTTTTTATATATTTAAGAGACCTTAAAGGATTAGTCTGATGTGGTTTTCCTGCAACAACATAAATACTCTGATAGCAAAACATTTATGTATAGCAAGGGAGTGCTGTCTGAAAAATCTCCACAGGTGAACACAGTGAATGTTCTAAATCTAGATCAGTAGATGCAGAAAGAGTGGTTACACTGACTGTTTCCCTAAAAAAATTAATCAGACATAAATTGATCTTCCCCTAATGCAAATTCTCCATTATTTTTACCTCCCAGAAATTGTTTACCTCGAGCTACTTATGCCACATCATTGTGGGAAATAGCAGAAAAGCACCGCAAAAGCAGTGTGGTAAAGCATCTCACAGGGCTGAGGCTTGGGTATCTTGGTAGTTAAAGTTAGTAGATATTTACTTAGAGAAAAAGAAGGCTTAGAACATGTTCATGCACCAGAATTCATTATAAGAAACGAATCTGCACAGTGTGGGATGGAAAGTAATGGTCAGACTTCAGAAACAATAATGACCAACATGACCAAAGTTTACATCATCCACAGCGCACCTGCTTAGCGTGAATCCCATACTCGTGGCTGCAGCAGCTGGAAAGAGAATGAAATCCTGATCTGTGCTGCTGTTTTTCCCAAAAAGTTACATCAGTCACTGTTCTGCTGCCACATCTACTTCATACGCTGTCTGCTGCAAGAAAGAGAAGCAGTTTTTGTGCTGGCTTGGAAGGGCTGAAGACGATATAAATTGTTAAAAGCAAACGAGACTACATGTCTGTTTTACTTGCTTGGCACTTGCCTAGATTATGGGCAAACTACTATGGCACTAGCACATTTCAGAGGCTGGCTCTCCATTATACAACTGTGGTACTTCTGTGCAAGAAGGTGCTTTTATTTTTAGATTCAGCAGTTGAGCAAGCTGATGCTGATAATGGAAGGGAACCCTACTTAGCCTGGAATTGGGAGCTGGCAGACCTAACGGAAAATGAGGAAATGTATAAAGAGTTTTGAATAGCATATGGCTTTACGCTCCATTAGTTCTCCTCTGCCAGCAAAGGGGTTTGACTTCTTATAAGTACAGAAAAGTGCAATCAAATTTGAAGTAGTTTTGTCAACCAGTCTAATTAGGATGTGATTTTAGTTTAGGGTGCCACCTTCTCTGGCTTTTGAACCCTCACACTGCAATCTCCATAGAAATGTATGGAAAGTTCCCAGGGAGCCGTAGGAAGAGGCATGCAGGCAGGCAGCAGCAGTCTGTCCCTGCTCGGGAGCAGGTCTGGGCAGTGAGAGCCTTGTGTGACACCTTCGTGCCCGATGCCTCGGCAGCCTCTATACCGTCCCACGCTACCCAGCTGACACAGCCCCAGCACGGCAACTGCACCTGCGTTGCGGTTTAGCTGTTAAGCTACTATTTCTTTTCATTTCAAAGAAGCTGGGGACAATACCTTCCAAAATTCTCAGTATTCAAGCTGTGCTCTTTATTTCCATCAGTCTAAAGTGTGGATTTCAAAGGAATGGAGCTCTCTGCCATCAGTTTCCTTTTAACCTAGATGTTTGCAGTGACTGAAGTTTAGCAGCTCCCCCTCCACTCACTTTGGAGCTAGTGCTGAGGAGCACTTTCGGATTTTTCTTCCTGATATTCATCCTAAAATTTTCATTTTAATTTTATTGCCATATCTTTTGTATAACTTTTTGAACTTCACCCTCTCTCCTTTTAATATTTGTCATGCCACTATTTTCTATGGTTTGATTTCAAGTTTATAATTCAGAACTTTTTATCATTCATTTAAAATCAAACACTGTAACAATTCAAATAATTTAATGTGGTCTTCCCTGGAAACCCTCCCATCTACCATTTGCGGGAAGTCAGGGGCAAATCTCAGGCCTTTCCTTTTCCAGGTTAGCGATGTCCCTATTCCACAATAAGCATCTCAGTAGAAAAAGAATAGCTGAAAAATAGTAGCATGTTGTGAATGGCGTTCATCATTGAGAGTTAAGTGTCTTAAAGTTTTTACATACTACAGCTAGTCAGTTTATTTTGACATAGATCAGAAGAAGATTATTGTATTGCAAATTAAGATTACTAAAGAAAAAATGCAGCAGTAAACTCCTTTCATTTGGTGTGATTTAAGCTGGCACAAGTCGCTAAGGTTTTCTCTTTTCTTCAAAGGGAGATTTATTAAAATGCAGCGAGTATTTGCCTGGGCAACTCTGAGGTAGATTCTTCTGACTGTTTCTCCATGACCAAAACCTTAGAATAAAATATTTTAAAAATGTATGTTCTGTGACTCTATAGAGAGGAATATTTTCCTCTTTGACCTCATCTAGAGAAGAATGAAAAGAGAAGAATCCAGAAAAGAATGAGAGATTTAGTTTCTGAAGTAGTTGTGACTGTGTGAAGAAAGTCAGCTTCTCCTGCTGTGTATACGTAGAACCTAACCTGCGTTGGTTCAATTCAGCTTCCTAACCTGGCAAAATTAAACTGGATTTGGCTCAGGATATAAATGCAAAATATGCTTTCTATAAATGTAATTGCAGTTTAATCTAATGATGTTACCAGAGTGTCTAGAGGTCCCAGGGTAAAAACAGCATGCAGATGTATTACTAGCAGTTAATTTCCAATGAATATGCTAAAAAGTGGTGCTTGAGACAATGGTACAATTTCTGAAAATTTTTCACTCTAGGGATCTGAAAAGTATGACACTTTTATAGTAAAAATAAGTACTAGTACTAGTACTTTTTATTGTTAGGATAATATGTTTTCCTAAACACCTCCATACTGGTCATGTCTCACTGAATCACTAGATCCCCAGCTCACCGGAGCTGTTTATTCAACAGCTCAAGCCATATTATTGGCTTTATGGTACAAATGTGCTATAATCCAACGTCTCCTCTCAGTTTTTCAAGTGTATGCTATTCTCAATATTTTCACATTAATAGGAAACTGCAGTGGCATTTCTAATCACATACTTTCTGAAATCTTACAGCCAAAGCAACAAATGTGTCCAGAACTCCAGATGGGGGTTGGAACCAGATGACCTTTAAGGTCCCTTTAGACCCAAAGGATTTTATGATTCTATGTTCCAATTTCAATTTAGTACAGGAGGTATATGATCATAGATCTGACAACTTGCAAACACTGCAAGTCCAGTTTTTGGTTGTGAGTTTTCTTTCTGTAACTGAAAAGTGCAATTACCTTCGGCAATAAGCATGAACGCTGCAAAACATGAAGCCATACAAAGACCATGGAGCTTTTAATTTAGAACAGATTTCTAAAAGCAAAGCTCCTCTTCACCATTTGCTCCTTTCTGTATGGGTCATTCACTCACTGCATACAAAAAAAGTATTTCCCATCTTTGGATGTAAGCAGATAAACCAGTTGACTGATTACTCAGAATTTTAAAAACAAAACAAAACAAACAAACAAAAAACAACCCAACAAACAATCCACAACTTAGATTTTGCTTTATTAAATCTAGTTTAAAATGTCCCACTTTAGTTTCACAAACAGTGCAATCCAGGAGATTCTACCCTGGAAATACCAATTATTTCACATCTTAAATAAGAATAAAAATGGAATTGACCTACCAGGAGCATGCTGGTAGCTCAGCTAAAAATACCAGCACTGAAAGACTTGTGGGTTATATCCTTGTCCTGTCATAGCTGAGGAGGAAATTCCCTCTGAGCTCAATTTGGTCAGTATTTCACCCTTTAAGCTTTGCATTTCAATTAACCATACCGTTTGAATTCTTCCTTCTTCAGCTTTTCTTTGTCACTCTTAATTTCTCTTCTTCCCAAATTTTTACCAACCTATTAGAAGTTTTGTCCTCTTTTCCTGGGGCTCATCCCATATGTTTTTACTTTTCTTTATTTCTAAATTCTGTTACCTGCGCTTCTGTAGTGATGAAGCACAGGAGGGAAGGAAGCAGTGAGGAACACCAGCTCAGAGCCTGGTGCGGTGTTACAAACACATGTCAGCACACGCTTTACTACCAGCTGCAGCTGACTGAATCCTACAGGCAGGCTGTAAATCCAGCTACGTCCCTACTGCCTGGGATAGTAGTATGAGAGTTTCACAGTCCTAACCTTGGAAAGAGGTTCGGAATGGAAAAAAATCTATTGATTTATACCACATGCAGGAGGTGGTTCTTCCTCTGTGATCTTTCTGTCTATGGAAAATGACATTGCAAACATAGATTGTGTCCTGAAGTGACTATTGCAAGCTTGAACTATTTGTAATTCTGTAAAGGAAATAGTTTGATTATTCCCAACATAAAATGCTACAGAAGTCTTCTTTTATTCTGTCTTTCATAGGGTTTCTGGAGGAGAACTGTTTGAACGAATCATTGATGAAGACTTTGAACTGACAGAGAGAGAGTGCATTAAATATATGAAGCAGATTTCAGAAGGAGTTCAGTACATCCATAAGCAGGGTATTGTCCACTTGGATTTGAAGCCAGAGAATATTATGTGTGTCAACAAGACCGGTACAAGTATCAAACTCATTGACTTTGGACTTGCAAGAAGATTAGGTAATGACTTTTTTGCCTGTTTCAGTAGGGCATGGGGAAAAGGGCAGGAGAAGCAGTAATTCATACTTACTATTACATTCTTGCATGTATAAAGAGTAAATAGACAAGTTTCCTGTAAATAGTTCCAGTTTTAGGAAAAAATAGAAAAGGGAAAAAGACGACATTCAAGAGTGAGAGTAGGGCACCTCATCTTCAAAAGGAGTTTGCAGTAAAGGTATACAACCTACCTATTGGTTTCTATGGCTAGGGTACCCCTGTAGATTACAAGGTACAAGACACAGTAGTAGTAATATTCACAAATATTTACATTTGCTACAGGAAACCGTAAAACACTAACTCTCTAACTGTAAAAAAAAGAATAAATCCTTGATCTTCATGAATACTACAAAGCCTTGAAACTTTTGTAACAGCAGGAGTCAAGGTGATGTTCTAGAAGCCTTTTAGATATAGATAACTACATTCAATTTACATTTCCCCATTAGTTTTATCATTTCTTATCCTAAACAACAGCGTATTGTGATACATGTTAAAAATGGCAGGAATTCTATAAAGAGCTGTGTTTTGGTCATGTTCAAAATTATTAATAAAATAGCACTACTCAAAAATAACGCAATGGGATCGAGGAGGGGAAGTTCCATTTAAGCTCCTCCTCTTCCTAAGCTGTTTTTAGCTGCTTCTCATCATTCATTTTGGACTAAGTTGTCCAACATGTTCTGCAATTGGAAAGCCAAAGACCTTGGAGGGTTTGTCTTCAATTTGCTCGGTATTCATTCAGCCCTGAAAATCAGCCCTCCCGTTGTGTTTGTTAGCATTAAACAATATCAACATCACACACTGATCTTTTTAATCTTGTATTTTCACAAGAGAAAAAAAAAAACACTCCAGGATTTGAAAGGAGCTAAAATACTTTATGAACCTCTTATACTGGGATAGCTGAGATTTGTGGCTCCTCTGCCACTAAATTGATTGGGACAACTCATGAATTGCTACTCTCTATACAAAGGGGCCTACAGCTAGATTCTTAGTTGTAATTTTCTGCCTTCTCTCTTTAAACAAATTTATATTTAATACTTATTAAAAAGTAAAATTTTTGTATGAGTACAGTTTGGAATCACAACCTTCTGTTTTTTGTTATCCGCCCACAAGCTGCTCATCCTACTTCTTTTGACACTTAAGTAACAGAGTACTGCATACCCAAGAATACAAATTTATTAAAAAAAAAAGGTATGTTGAATTAATAAAGGAAAAGAAATCTGCTTTTCAGATTTTTAGATGATGTCCAACTCCAAAAGGGCATTACATGAATCTTGATCACATGGACACTGTCAACTCAGAGATAAGGCATTTATTTCATTCATTAAAAAGAGATTACTGCTATTTGTATTCCTTCACCATTGTGGAGCTGATAGTTTTCTGAGAGCATGATCTGGATTTTGCTTTTGTCAAGGAAACAAATGAACCATTAGCTAAGTTCCAGTGCTGAAGTTTTTGTTATGAGAGGTGTGCGAAAGACTTCATCCCATGAAGTTCCAGCTGTCAGCCTGAAAATTATACATTTGCTGTGGAACTGAGTGGATTTCATCAGCAAGAGATACAATGTAACCACAGAATGGCCTTTTTATAGAAATTTCTTCAAGTACCTTTTTCACTTCAAACCACAGTTAAACCCACATTTAGCAAAAGGAAGATCCATCAGCTTTTCCATTTTTCTGTTATTCTTGTGGTATCGCTGTATATCGCATGGCTGACACTAGCTTGTAAGCTGCCACAGTCGTGCCAGGTGTAGTAAATCTCTAACCTATATCTCACTTTTCTTGATACAGAAAGATAAGAGCTCTGGGCACTGACACTGATTTTGATTTTGCAATACCTTACATTCATTTAGCTTAATATGTTGCTAATTCTTGCACAGTGACATGATAGGTATTTGCTGTTTCTTTCATCAGCCTGCCATTCTGGATAACTTGGTACGCGTGGCATTTCCCTAGGAAGAGAAAGTGCCCTCCCGTTCCATGCCGATAAAGCAAAAGCACTGTGTTAATCATGAAGACATTTGTAACATTTCAGTGTTTTCCGAAAGCAAAAAACAATTTTTACTGTTTCTTTCACTTACAAAAATTGCTAAAACCACTTTTCACGAAGTGCCTTCCTCTTGCCATTTGTTTTATGTGGTGCACTGAGCGCACGTGCCTCCACTTGTGTTCCTTCAAGCCTTGGGGTTTTGAAATTGGCTGTCAAATTCACTTCAGCTTTGATAGATGTGGGATTGCAGCCCTCATACCATGGACCTGACCCTGGCTGAGCAGAAATTGCTTAACCAAGGGACTGATGAAGAGAACTGTGGCTGATTTTGCGCTTCAGCTTCTGAGTTTCACTGTTAACTGTTTGTAACTAGTGCAAACTAATGCCTCTTAATATTCAGTGTTTTGAGCAGTTTTAAAGAAATTAGGATCATCTCCTTCTGCAGTCATCTTCTGCAGCTAATTAGCCCTCTTACACTGTCAGGAAATACCAAAGCTGCAGTGGGATATTTTCCTGACCTTTTTTGGTGTGCCGAGGAACACATAGAAAATTGTTTAAGATAAACTTCTAGAGGAGAAAAGAGAACGGTTTTTGAGTACTGTAAAGATTTTTTTTTTAATCAGTTGATTATACACAGTGTCGGCAACAGTTTCCAGCTAGCTTGTCAGCTTTCTGTCTGAACTAGGGGATATCCAAACACAGATCCTACTTGTGTACTAAGCTTGTAAACATCTGGGTAAAGATTTGACATATTATTGCATAGAAAATGCCTTATTCTTTATTATTCTGTATTAGTTGTTTCACATTGTATGCTTGCACTCCAATGCCATGTTTTCACAAACACATTTCTCTGACCTATGGGCAACACTTCTCTTACACCAGCCTTTTGCATACACAGTGGCTCATGGTAGTTTACACAGTGCGCAGAAAAGCCTCCAAACTTGGATGTGAAAATCTGAGCCTGAGATTTGGACGATCACAATGAAGCTTTTAGAAAATAGGCTCTATGTGACGAATGTCAGTAATTTTTCATATGAATAGTTTGGAAAAAAATGTGGGTGTTGACCTTACAAAGGCGGCAAATGGGAAGATGGAATCTTCGGCTTCCCATCTGTGCTTGGAAAAGGAAGGGTGATCTGTCACTGCTCATTGCCACTGTGGAGAAGACCTTGCCCTTGTTTTAGGCTAAGTCAGTTTAGATTGGGTATTAGGAAAAGAATCCTACTTTTTGAGGTCAGAAAACTCTGGCTATATGAGTGTAGGGATGTTGTGGAATAGCTTTTGAACGTGCTTTTTAAAGGCGAGTCGGACATCTGGCAGGAAAGTCTTGGTGCTGGTGAACTTGCAGGAGACGATGTAGGTGATTTCCTGGGGCTGCTCCCAGGCAATCTTCTGTCTGTTTCTGTCTCTAGAAATGGGTACTCTCTGCACGGCAGGGTCTCTGAAAGCAGGGATAACATGCAAAAATGAGGTTTCTGCAATTAATTTACTATCACCATACCTAAGCAGAGCAAAAAGGGTTTCACAGCAATTAAAAAGGGAAACTGGCACGACTGTGCGTGAATTACTGTGGTAGTGCTTAAAAGCTGCCTCAGGCATGCTGTTCAATCATTAGGCAAGTTATTAACCCCATATATCCTTCAATTTTCACTTGATAAGTTGGGGATTTGCATACCCCAAAAGAGTACTAACTTGGGTGTATGATTACATTTTATGAAATGGCTTAACAGCTTTCAGTGGAGGTGACTGTAGGTGCGGAGTCAGTATTAGCATCAGCACTTATGTTGCCAAACTTGGTAGAGGAAGTTCTGGTAAATAAAAATATTCTGTAAAGATTCAGTGTTGTGGACAAGTAGCTCCTATTGTAGTGTTCTCAAAACTTTGACCTGCTGCTGTTTGAGGTTTTTTAAGCTTTTCTCTTGATTATAGAGCTGCAAATCTCTGTACTTCTGGTAACCTTAACAGAGGCAGGACTGGAATCTGTTACATCTGGTTTTCTTCCCATTCATAGCTGTTCTGTTTAGATGGTAATCTCCCTGAGAGAGGGATGGTTCCTCACTATGTCATTCTACTGTGCCTAATCTGGACACTGCTCTTGCATAAAAGATAAACATAATGCAACGAATCTCACTTCAGGCAAATACTGATTGCTCAGGCACATGTGCAGACTGGACAAGAGTTTCTCAACCTAAATCCAAGCCTGTTTCAAGTCAGAAACAATTTATTTCCTGACATTTTTATACTGTCATAATATAAAATTTTTACTGAGATTTTTTTCCCAGTCCCTAATCTATTCCTTAGTTTCCTTACTACCTGACCTTGTGTATTGTTTTCTTCTTCTTCCCATCCTATTTGGAATAAGCATCAATGAAAATGAGCCCATTGAGATTTGCCTAATAATTTCTATCTAAATGACTTGTGTTGTGTTTCACACTGTGACAAAAAGTTAGACGTATCACTCATAGTTGCACACCGGCAACATAAACTGGCAATACTAGGTTCTGTAGAGGTTGTTATTCTACCTTCATCACTGCATTTTCCAGTAGAGCAATACTGATGGGTCAGCACAAGAAAGTTGAAGAGCAAGTTCACATGTCCCATGACCTCATTCTTTCAGCTCAAGTTGCTAGCAGCAGCTTCACTGTAGATCACTTTAAAAGCATCCACACTGTGTTTAAGCAGAGCCAAACGCAGGACACCTGTGCTGCAGGCCAGCTGAGTAAAAGTCTGAAGTGGCAGCTGATGGCTGAGTATTTGAGGTTCCCCTTCACCACTTTGGAGTTCCACAGGTGTGCTTGTAGGCAAGCCTGGTTTTGAGAACAGGCTCAAGCCCAGTGACCATCACACAGTGATCTGACAGGTACACAGCATCTGCTTCTTTTCTTGTCTCATCACTGACCTGTGCACTTCAAATTTCAGAACCAAACCCAGTATTGATTTTATTTCCTGTTTAAACTATAAAGTATGGGTTGGAATAAAATAGTTGTTTCTTCTCATTGCAATATTATCACTACTGTTTCTCTTTACCATAAAATGCAGATCCCTGAGCTTTGATAAATCTTCGGTAATTTGTGAAAACTTCAACTTCTTTTTAACACTGGAATTCTAAAGTTCCTTTGTGACACACTTGAAGTGATGGAGGCTCAAAAAATTTTGTACTTCAGGACGTCCCAATCTGAAGTATACACTAAAAGTTTTCCCCTTTCTTAGACTTGGTCTTGTGGAAACTCCTTACAACAGGAACCTTCTTATTATGTGCCTTGTACAGTGCTGTGTGCTTGAAGATGCTTAATAAACAGATCTTTATTGCTATACATATAGCAGCTAAGAAAACAGCAGTTCAGGAATTATTGTTTTTTCTGATAAAGATCTTTAATAAAATTGCAACTACGAGGGCAAAACTGGTTTTCCTGATACTGGGGAATAATGGATTTTAAAAATCTGCTTGCAGCAAGTAATGGTTTTCTCTTTCATTCCTCTCAGAAAATGCAGGTTCTCTGAAAGTTCTCTTTGGGACACCTGAGTTTGTGGCTCCAGAAGTTATAAACTATGAACCCATTGGATATGAAACAGACATGTGGAGTATAGGAGTTATCTGCTACATTTTGTGAGTACCTTTGCTAGACCTAATACAAATCCTGAGAGCTGCTGAACATACAAACTTTCCATCAACTTCTCATTTCTTCTCCAATTTTGAGGCCTGTTGTATTCTAATTAGCAGCCTTAATGTGTTTAATAAAAATTCTCTGTCCTCTGCAGGGTGTAACTGGTAAACCGCAGAACTAGCAGTTCTGCAAATTCAGCCATTTAGTGTTTAATATCTTACATCATAAACCAGCAACGCTTCATCTCATTTAAAAAGACAAGGTCACAGTATTTTGTTATTAACTTTAAACAATTTTGCCTTCCCAGATGTGAAAGAGAAATGTTTTGGCATGCACTAATAACTGATAATTTCCATTCTTTTATTCCCAAGAGAGAAAATTTTTGTGAAATTTTGGGGTCTTGTTCAGATTATATCCCTCATGGGACAGACTAAAGTACCCCAGCATTACCATGTCTGTTCACGGTGCATTTTAATTTCTTACTAAGCACAAACCACTGGATAAATACATTATACCAGCAGTGTGGATCAAGCTCATGGAAATATTTTAGAGGATGGTTAGCTGCAGCTCTTGGCTGTGTATTTCGGTATTTGATTTGATCTTTATATGTGATTTGATAACACGTGGTTATGAACTTCAGTGGGTCTAGAGAAATACATATGGAAATAGGATCTCCATGCCTAGAATAGCAAGCCATCTTCTTCCAACCGTGACTTTACACATTTGATGCCATATAAAAAAAATGAAAAGAGAAGCTCAGTTTGGAGCATGGTTCTTTCATGCTTGCTCCAGTTTCAATAGTAAGTAAACTGCAGATCTGTTTTGCATTCATTCTTCTAAACGGCTTCTCTCAGTACCTGACTTTCTTTTTTAAAGAGTCCCCTCTGCCCTGGCTACCCTCTTCTGTGGCACCTGGCAATGCGCAGTTGTTTGCCTCATCTTTATTCAGTCTTCCTGTGATCCTGCTTGCCCTGTCAACCTATACTTGTTCTCATACTTTTTTCATGTCCAAACTAAGCAATGTAATTTTCTTTCCTGTCCTGTGCAAAGGCCACTACATCAACTCTCTTACTCCCAGAAGAGACTCTGAATATTTCTGTTATCTTCTGTTTCTTATGTGAAGCATGCTACACTCTTCAAGGTCACTTTGCTCTGCCAGTTTATTTACAGGACCTTTATTTTCCATTCACTTCCATCATTTCTTTCTAGATCTTGAAAGCTTGTTTGGATCATTCTGTAGTTCGAATAATGTAGACCACACACGCAGTACTCAGAAGACAAATTCATTTATTTCTCCAGCTTTTGAGGCCTCCTAAGTTACAGGGCCCTGGAAGAGTGGTATGGAGATCCCAGGCTGCCTGCCCAGCGATGGCGACCGAACAGTTACATCAATGCTGCATTGCCCTCTAGAGGCCTCTTGCACGTTAAGGAACACCACCTTAACCACAGCGGGACACGCACGTTTGGGGGGTCGCTTGCTGTCATTTAGTATCAAAGTATATGATGAGTTTTTGTGTGTTTACAGTATAAGCAGTGACGTGTCAGACAACCGAGGCAAAAACTGGGGATAGCAGTACTATGTGCCCCTAAGGCACGCAACCAGGATTGCTGCTCCAGTACAGCACGGGCTGGAGAACATCGTCATCGTCTAATTAGGCAAGGCAAAGGGAGCAGGTGGAACAGATGGAGAAAAGGTGAAACGTCTTGCCAAAGTCCAGTCTGCCGGCAGCAGCAGAACTGCTTCTTCCCAGTTCCTCTGTGCCACCAGAAGCAAGATATTTGGATGCTGTAACGTTCAGCTGATGGGACTGAGGTGGTGTTACTCTTGGTTCAGGTGACCCAATATGCCTTGTGAAATATATTATGAAATGATTTGTTTGCTAAGGTGACTTCAACCTCACTTAATTTCTCGTGAGGGTAAAAATACATTACCCAAATGCAACGAAAATCTTTTTGATGCATAGCTATTGCCACAATAATGATTAACAGTAATAATCGGCTTCTGTCTTTCTTGCCATAAGAATAAAGTAACAGAAGTTAGGGAAGACCTGTGAGTCATCGCTTGGACTTTCCCTCTCCACCCCAGAGCGAGAGGCTCCCACTTCCTCAAAGCCCAGCTATTTTTGCAGACTCACAGCTATGAGCCATTACCCAAAACGGACCATCACATCATCATTACAGAATGCAAATAAAAGTCGTTGAGAAATGCATCTCTCTTTAGTTGTAGCTCTGCTTTCCTGTTTTGATTATAAGCTCAGAACTGCCAAATCTCATGCACAAAGTGTAAGACTCACTCATTTGGTGCCTGTCTGGTGCACCACCCCTGTGCTTGTAAATCAGCATTGCATCCCCTCTTCCCCTGTGCTGGTGAGTGGGGTCACGAAGGACGAGGTGAGCACTGCAGCAGCACTGGGCTTAAGGACAGGTCTGCTGCAGGCAGCTGGTGGCCCAAAGCTGCTCTGTCCATCATAGGTCCCGTAGGAAGTGGCAGGGAGCAGGCTATAGCATACTTGACATAACAGTAGGATTCAAGCGTGTTGAGAGCCCTGTAACCTGCCTAGAAGGAGACCGTGTTTCCATGAGGTCCTGTACAACAATGAATACAAACCAGGTTTAGGAAAGAGCTGCTAAAGAGATCTCTGGGTGAAGGGGCTTCCCTGCAGAAGAATGAATGGGTGGGATGTAATCTCAAGTAGGAAACAGTGACAGCGCTCCTCCAAAACCCTGCAGCAAAACCCCTCTCCCAGCCTTCTGCTACGCAGGCGCAAGCACAGATATCGCACTCTCCCTTGGGATGCTGCATCTGTCTTCCTTATGGCACAACTGACCTAATTCCATCCTACAGCTCACGGGCTCCCTTTCCACATTTCTAAGCTACATATTAAATCCTTTTAATCTTTCTGTAGAATTTATTCAGTCCTGTCTCCTCATCAGTCTTTGTTCTTCCTTAAATTTCCTTGTTTGTGTTCTCCACCTCATGCTTTTCATCTTCCGCTTTTATCTTTCTCTCTGCTGTTCTGCATCAAAGTACTGTCCCACATATTTGAGTTGATTACCTTTGAAGGAACAGGCTACAAATACTATAGCTCGTGTATACCATCTCCATTTATGTCTATTTCAGTCTTTCTTTTGCATTTACAATAATCTTTATCTAATGACGGTTAAACCTCCAAATTCCTTCCAGCTCTGTCCCATTTATTCTTCTGGGAATTGCTGAATTTGTTTGTTGTTTTTTCTATTTCTGCTTCTTTTCTGATGATCCACTTGGATAATGTTTCCAATATTTAGTAAGCTGAAATAATTTCTAAATTCTATTTTTATTTCAAACCAAATTTCGGTCTAAGATTTCAGCGCTGCATGTACGTGCACTGAAAGTGGATAGCCCTTTCCCTTCTGTCACTGTAGAATCTGACTAGTTTCAGGGAGGAATTTCTGTGGCTGATTCAAACCTCTGCTTACGTTCCATTAGTTCTTCTTGCTTTATGGCAGTGTTTATCTTCTTGCTTGCCAGGTAGTGTTTATCTTTTCAGAGTAGCTGATGTCAAACAATTAATAATTTTTTAATATGCTATATCTTAGGCTGTTCTTTAATATCACATTTGATCTTGCTGTATACTTTTTTCCCTTCATCACCTTCCTATTAACATGCACCCAAATTCTTCAAACATTCCCTTTCCTTTTTATCTAGTGTGGTATTCATGACTGCTGTTATTCCTCCCCTGTTTGGCAGTTTGGGTTGGTTGAAAGATCTTTCAGCATCATTCACCTTTCGGATGTGCTGACTTGAGACTTTGGTAAGGCAAGACACTCACACTGCTGGCTTACACTTGGCTCCATGTCATATTAAAAATTTAAGCCTTGTTAATATAAAGATGAGAGAGCACTCCTTGTTCTTTCAATAAAGCAAGTTAGGAGGGCTTTAATGTCATGACCATACTGCCCGAAAGCAAATGAGTTATTTGTTCAGTGACACTGGCAAATCACGTTTCCTCATTAATCCACCGGGCACGTAAAACAAGGACGAGAGCAGAGTCACCCCCTTGCTTCGGCAGTGAGCTGTCTCCCTGCCCAGGGGCTCAGTGGTCTGCTTCTTCCCTGAGACGACCGGGGTGGGAGTCAGTCAGCCCTCAGCTAAGGAAAAGGTGGTTTTGTCCAGTGGATGCAAGTCCTCCACAAAGCAGCCTGAGACTATTTATTTGTCTTACTTCACTTGTAAAAGAATTGAATTACTTCATGACCTCCAGGGTGCTGGCATTATCATGTGCTTATTGGACATGACCTGCACAGGTTTATCAGAAGCAGAGAGTACTCTTCATACTGCAGTCTGTTCCCTTCTATCACTGCTAATACATGCAAAGACTGTGAGGAGCAGCTCGGTGTCGTCCACCCAAATCAGCTGCTGCTGCAAACACTGCTTGCAGAGGAATGCTCAGAGTCTCCCTTTTGAGACATGCAGTAAACTCATCCTGCCCAGATTAGTGGCAGTCCTCATGCAAAGATCTCCAAATTCAATGCTGTTGTGTGTTACACAGGTAGTGAGACTGGCGACCACACTGGAACCTTTTGATCTTAACGTTTCTAAATCTGCACTCAGAGCTTTGTTAGAACAGACCAATAAATATTAAGGAACTTCTGGACGATAAAATATCCTTCTTCTTTATTTAGAAGTAGAAACTGTGAAAGATTGTCTAAACAAATGGTTCTTAACATGCCAGGAAGATGCCTGGTGAAGTAGCTGGAAAAATGTTTTCAGTAAACAACTTGCTGCTTGTCTAACAGTAACTTTGCAGTTGTCAGCTCAGTATTAATTTTCTGGAGCGGTAGCTCATCTTTATCACTTAGCTGCAGCATTCCAAAAAGAAATTGTTTCCATAATCTGGCAAAAGAGTTTCTGGGACATTATTACTTTAAATGGGTATGAAGAAATGAACAACCAAGACTTAGGTCAATGAAATCTGTGCTACAGATAAGAATTTCTGGTTATAATCTACACTAGTTGCTGGATTTTGTTTTCTGACTATAGACAAGGATCTAGTTTTCCTTAAAAGTATTTCCATGGCAAGGCAACTGATTCACAGAGTAAAACTGTGGTAGAGAGAGAAAATTATTTTAGACTTACAAATTTGCAACAGTACATTCCAAAATATGAAACTAGGTTCAGTGAATCATTGAAATGGACACTGTTACACCGCTGTTTGGAAATGACAAAGTGCATGGAGGCTTCACCGATACCCATCCAGTAATTTACCAAATGCATGGGATGGTCCAGTCCTACCACAGCCTTTAAGATTTTATCAGATAATTCTGTCATGCAATTCTTAAAAAAAAAAAAAAAAAAAAGCCAACCAAAACAACCAAAGAGTTTTTTCCTCCTCCCTAATTTCCTCGTATTTATTCTTATCCCTCAAAAGCTGCGTGTGACACGCAGCATCCCTGTGCCCAGAAAGCTAGATGTCTTTATAAGCACTGCCTCTTACGGCAGCACGGAGCAGTGGTGTCTCCACATGAAGCAATGTCTCCGTATCTGCAGCAGCCTTTTTAGCATGGGAATGATCTCTCAGGACTGCAGCTTTAATCTCTGGAAATAGGCCAAAATATTCTCTAATGTAGCACAAGACCTGCACAATCCTCTCTGTGGTAATACTGTGCAGAGGTCACCTTTGCCATACTTTGATCAAGTATTGAAGGGGAACGGGATTGTTACGGCTCTGGCTGCCCAAGTGCGTCCTCTGGAAGCTTGACTGAAGGGAAGGCGTACAGCTCCTGTATCGACAGTGAACTAAAGAAATAATTCACAGACCCTTCATTTGTATAAAATGTGAGCCTTTTAGCAGCTGCTGTGTTGGTTGAGAGATTATTGCACTTACTACACAGGCAAAAAAGAGACAACTTAGCAATCAGTGTCTGGAACCCAAAACTTAGAACTGCAGTCTGGACGAGATTTTTTCACTTTCAAAAACATTATAGAGAACAATGACATTGTCATGAATAGGAAAGTGCTTAAATATTGGCGTGGAGACAGATTTAAGGCCCTGCAGGAGTGCTTTGCGGATTCCCGGACAGAGATTTTGCTTGAACGATTTACCCGGCCGTGAGGGCCGAACAGAGTCTCCCACCGCACAGCAGCTGTACCAGCTCTCCAGTGCTATCGGGCATAAACCTGGGCTCTTCCAGCAAAGTAAGCGTCAAAGACAGAGGACAGTCATGGTGAAGTTGGTTTATGTGAGCATTTTTTGGTATGCTAATCTTTCAGCAACTCGTGTCTATTATATGTTCATAAAAGGGTTTATGCCACCTTATACATTTATAAAGTTGTGCTTCACCGGGGCATTTGAACGCACCCCATATAATGGGAAGTAGGACAGCAAATACCTTCTGTTCTGATTTACCTCTTTCTGCCTGAGAAGAAACAAACCTTTTATCTTCACCTCATGTATTATTACTAGCGAATTTCTGTAGTATACATGTAAGATTCTAGACTCAGCTGTACTGCACACAACTTCCAGAAATGGTAAAAGATTTAGTACTTGCTTTGTCTGAGGCTTCAAAGAGTGTGTGTTTCTGCTTTGCTTATAGAAGTAAAATCCTTAGGAACATGTTCCAAATCAGATTTTGAATGTAATTAGTGACAAAAGAGTAGGAAAATAACTTTGGAGGAGGAGATTATACTAATATTAGTACTCTAGTAGCTCACTTTATTTGATCCCAATCTCTTTTTCTGCCAGTCTGTTCTGTGATATTCAGTAGCATCACGATATTCTACCATACAGTATTTTCAGAACCCTAAACTCCAGTTCTATTCCATATTAAAAAAAAAAAAAGTTCTACTGTTGAGATGTAATTTAACCGGTTAACATGATTGTACAGAGAAAGCAAGTAAAGTCTGTAAAATTTCACAAAGAATCGGTTATTATCTAAATTGCATGCCAGGAAGAAGACCTGGAAAACTGAATAACTTGTAGTTATAAGGAATAAGTAACCTTTCACCTGAAAATTTTTGCTGAAAGGGCGATATATACAGGAATCAAAAGTATCTGGATGCACAAAGGTACGGTATAATAAAGGACAACGCTCAACCGGAGAAAGATACTCCGAAAAATGACACCATGATGTTCTGTAATTGCCTTTCACTGGCACTTTATCACTTATATTGAGTAAAAAGCCTTGGCAGCTCACCTTAGGTTATAAAAGAGTATTATTTTCATTTTATGCATCATCATGACTGATTGAGAACATAAAGAGCAAATTACTTTTGGATGCATCTGCATAACTCTACAGCCTGCAGTGACTTAGCACCGGTTTATCTGGCTATATAATTCAAGGTAGTTTTGTTTACAAAGTAGCCCTGTGGATTTCATGATTTCGTGATGCATCTTATTGGGCTCTCTCTGCAGGAGTAAGTGGAATAAACTGTACAAAAAAACTTGGTTTGACAGTAAATGTAGCAAAATCATTCCGAACGCACAAGGAAAAAAAAGAAAAAAGCTACTCAGCTTGAATTTGAATACCCAAATAAAATTGCAGTATTATTTATGCAGCACTAGAAAAGTCATTTAACAAACTAGTATGCTCCACTTTCATCTAATTCTAGTTCTCTCCTCAAAAACAGAAAAGAGAAAGCAGAAATTTTCCTTTCAGTTTTGCAGTCAAAATTCCAGTTCCCTTCCCATAAGACTATATGTAATTAGCAGAGTCCTTTTTTTTTTAAAAAAAAAAAAAAGCTTTTACTGATAAATCTCTGCAGAGCATAGGAGATGTCACACGCGATTTTAATTTGCTCCTCAGATAATTTGCAAATTGACACTGCTTGTTTTGTGTCTGTCTGTTCTGTCCCCAGGGTCAGTGGACTTTCTCCTTTCATGGGAGACAACGACAACGAAACCCTAGCCAATGTTACCTCAGCAACGTGGGACTTCGATGATGAGGCTTTTGACGAAATCTCTGACGATGCCAAGGACTTTATCAGCAATCTACTAAAGAAAGACATGAAGTAAAGCTGTCAGACTTGATACAATTTCTATGCTTGCATTTAGCTGAACTGGTCATTCCTGTTTCCCCACTGCGCATCTGCCCCTCGGCGCAGGCACCCCTGGCGATACTTTATAAGCAGCTCTGTGTGCCCGTCTGTCCCTGCGCGCAGCTCTCGTTTGTGTTAGGGTGCAGGGTCCTGGCGGAGCCCTGCCTTTCCCTTCCCTTAGGCAAGATGCAGCCTGAGGTTTTGTGTGGCTGCTCTTCTCTTCCCTGTAGCGTGACACAGGTTCCTGCATGCCACTTTCTGTCTTGACCTGAATGGGCTGCAATTTTGCTATATTTATTTCCATGTGTTGCTTTGAAGTGCGGTACCTCTGAGTAGGCAGCTTTGCTATAAATCTAGTAAACAAGCAAGAAAAAAAAAAAGAGAGTTGGAGCCCTGTTCACAGCAGACTCTGAACAGTCCAAGGGAAGAAAACGTTCTTCCTCCAGCGAGCCTGCAGTCGGGTGGATGGAGAACAGAGGGTTATTTGTCTGTGTACCACGCACAAAGTGAAGAACGGGTGTGGCTTGAACAGAGCTTTGGACATTTCTGTGTTGTTAAATGCTCAGTGCTGCGAGGAAGGAGGGTATTAAGGGGTGGGAGAGGGGAAATCTCTGTAAGTGACGGAAAGGAGACCTGGGACAGGGTTCTGCCAGCATGAGGGGGCTGAATCATTGCCATTGTGGCTCTGTTGTACGTGTTCCATGCCTGAAACATAGGGCTTTTCATGCTTTGTTTTATAATGTTTTATTAACACTTAAAAATGCACAGTTTTCTCTCAAAAAAACCTACAGAAATTGTGAAAGTGAGTTTAAGAAGTAAGCACGGCTGGGAAAGCAGTGCCATGTGATCTCTGTCGCTAAATTTAGGAAATGGAAAAATCAGCTCTCAGAAAAGAGAGCGCAAAATAATGTTAAAGCAGGTAGGTTCAACCATCGTTAATGGCAACACTGACTAGTCTTTTTATATAAAAACAGGAGTCGCTTAAATTGTACTCAATGTCTTCAGCATCCTTGGCTGCAAAAAGACACCAAAAACATGGAAGCCAAAAAACTTTCCAAAGATAGGATGAAGAAATATATGGCCAGAAGAAAATGGCAGGTAATGAAGAGGACATAGAATTGAGCTTGTTATCCTAACAAGTCTCTTTCTTCCTGATGTTTATGATTCTGAAAAACATGTCATGCCGGGTGGTTTCTGCTGCGGGTGGAAACTCCGGTGTGGCCGAGGATGAATGCAGTAAAGCAGGTTTGGTTTCTACGGGCGAGCAGTAGAAGGGTGCACGGCTGCACACATATAAGACGTGATGCTGCCATTTCAGGCTACTAAAAGGCACATGAGTTCAAAGATAGCTCTTCCTGTTCTCCCAGGGGTATGACCGTCTCTCCTCCCTACCCTCTCCATGCCACTGAGGGCTGGGGGATGATGTTCTCCTTCACAAACCTGAACAGCTAGGGAAAAGCTGATCCACCTGGCCTCTCTAAAGGTAGTTTTGTGGTAGTTTCATTCTCCTAAGCCAGTAGTTCTTTCCTGGTGGAGCACCAAGCTTCTCGTGGATTCGGTCAGACTGGTTTAATAATTTTCTTTGATGTATTTGGTCTCCATATCTTCTTTCTCTCTTAATGCTGGAACGGTTGTAGCAGGGCCATCTGTGCCATTCTGACAGCTGGAGGAGTTGATGTATAAAATCCTGGATCCAGCCTTTTGAGTAGCCTACAAAATATTCATTTATGTAAATCTACCTTATATTTCCTTTTACATTCTACTGTACGTGTTTCCTAGGATCTCATGCAAGCTGTACAAAAATACAAGTGTCCATAATAGAGGCAATGTAGTTTGAGGATATATTAGTATCCTGGTGGTTGATCCTTGAGCCTTTCGGAGGTCTGCTTCCATCGTGCAGACGGTACTTTCTCATTCATTCCATATTAGCTGGTTGGTTATTCGTCCTTGACGAAACTCAGTCCAGCCCATGTGGCTACTGAGAGCGCCGTCCGCCACCAGAGTTAAGCTCCAGTTCAACAGGACATAGCGTTTTTGCTGGCCCTCCTCTTGCACAGTGCTTTTTATCCGCAGCGAACAGAGACATTCATTTAGGTATGAGTTCATCAGGGGAAGTTTATATTTGCAACTAAATTTGGTAATTCGGACCAGCCTGCTCTGTCTCTCCTAAAACATCAGAGCTATATATAAGCAGTTTGTCCAACAATTCCAGCGAGGTTTGCGGAGATCCCAGATAATTTGTCCGAAGCACAATTGTTGCAGAAAATCACATGCCTTTTGGACTGGATTGATCAGAAGCCTTTTATGTTATGTCTTAGAAAACAGGCCATGCTGTCCGAGCAATAGGAAGACTGTCGTCCATGGCAATGATTTCTGGCATGAGTGGGAGGAAGGCCTCTGGGAGCTCGCCGACCAGCCCTATCAATGCAGACAAGGTAGAGAATGAAGGTAAGGAATTTTGCTGCACCATATTTTTACCTCTCTGTGATGAATCTTATTAAAACTTTTAGCAAAATGCTACAGACCGATCATCACGTTGGTTATTTCTGCTCGCTCTCTTTCTCTGTTTTTACCTTCCTTTTTTTAAAGAAATCTATCAAAATTTTGTTGTTCTCATATTGTTCTGCTACTCAGAATGCCCCTGTATAAGTATGGGCAGTAAACCCTTCTCTTTTTAAAGCCAAAGAATTAAGGCAGATTTGTCAGCTGCACTTTCTGTCAGTTTGAGAATGCATGTTTATACAAAGATTACAGTGATGTATTGCCTTCTCATGCAAGCGAGCCAGCAACAAAGTATTAACGCTTGCAGTAACCAAGAGATGCACTCTGCATTAACCACGCTCCTCAGACAGGGGTGTTTAAGAGCAAAAATAATGCGTCTGCACTATTCCCCTACGCCCCTGCTTGAAATGTGGATTTGTGGTGTGGAACTGTCAGCGGTGCAGATGTCTGACACTTCTGAAAACCAAGCAAGTCAGTTTGACACGTCCGCACAGACTGCGGGCCTGATCCCGGCTGAACGGGTTTGCCCCTCTGACTAAAGTGCAAGTTCGGTCAGAAAAAAAAATCAAGGAAAAAACAAAGATGATTTGTAGCGTGGTGGCCTGCATGTTGATTTCATTCTATTTATGGTCTGAATCTTTGTGCAGCTGCAAAAGATTGGCATAGAACGAAGCAGCTTACGTCCTCACTGTCCTATTAGCCTTACAGAATTAAGTGAAATAAAAGATGCTTTCATTAGCGCCTGGTAATTAAAAATTAAAATGCATCTTTTGAGAACATGCCCTGTAAAATAATTCACTACCTCTTCACTCTCCTCCAGATGCTTTCCTTGAAGAAGTGGCTGAAGAAAAGCCCCATGTAAAGCCATATTTTACTAAAACAATCCTTGACATAGAGGTGGTGGAAGGAAGTGCTGCTAGATTTGACTGCAAAATTGAAGGTACTTTGATTTAGAATATCTGTTTCTTTCCTTCCTTCCTTGCTAGCTTTCTGCATTGTGCTGTTGTTTAAGTTTGTCAATTTTTTTTCTGTATTATTGTTGAGTTGGTGCCATTTTGCTTTTTCAATATCTGCATGTCACAGAACAAATGTGTTGCAATAACAGAAACTATCTGCAGCTGCACGGGCTTGCTCTGTGCTTGCCACAGAACAGAAGTCTCTGAGAGTCAGTGTGTGAATCACTAATTCAGAATAGCAAGTGGGAACAGTAAGGTGATTTTTGAGGGTAGAAACAGTAAAAACAAGATGCAGTGTAGCACCGTAAGCTGCAGGAGTATGCTCTTAGAGACTGCTCACCAGAAGCCAAGAATAAGTAGGAAGTCACTTGTCTGAAATGACAGACAAGTTTCAGGTGACCTCAAGATAACTTCAAGCCATACATACATTGCATTCAAGGCAAAGAAGTCCCTAAAAGTGTATTTGCATGAGAAGTAAGGATAACGTCATGATGCTGGTTACCAAAGTCATATCTAGAAGTACTGTACTGTTGTTCAGTTTGTTTAACTTACGAGTTCTAGAACGAAAAACTCCCACTGGAAAGTGCAGATAGTCAGCATAAGTTTGTGAGAAGGCTCTGAAGGAGCTTGGGCTTGGTCAGCCTAACAGTTCGAAGGCCAAGACTGCGAGCGCTTCTGCTGCAGTGAGACTGAAGCCTCTCTGTCACAGCTGTTGACGAAAGCTAGAAATAAGGCAGAGCTGTTAAATCAAAATAGATAGATACCATCCTGCATGCGTTTATGTTAGACAATTTCTAATCGGAAAATGAGGTTCAGAAACTGCCTCACTGACCTTCTGCTTGTTTGTTTCTGTGCTCCTAACCTCCTTCACTGCCTGTGTTTCCTACCTCACAGCGGAGATGTGAGGGTGGATTATTGTTGCTGACGCATGCTCAGCGTGAGGGGTACATGAATAAGTACTGCATGGAATAGAGTAGATGGATGTACTGTGGCTGGTGTCTCAAACTTTCCAGCGTACCACTGCAATGTTCGTTGTGTATTAGGGACTCCTGCACTTCATTTCTGCTCGGTGGGAAGTCATCCTCCCGTCACAGTCCAGAACTTGGCTGAGACAACAAGCCGTCAGTTTGTTACAGCAGCCAAGAGTACTGTATAAGGGATTGTTCTGCAGCATGCATTGCACAGCCCTGCTCTGGATGCTTCCAGTATAGCAGAGCCATTTCCTTCACAAAAGGCTCTGAAACTCCTGCTGAGATGCATAATCCAAATGCTTTGCTTAGACTCCCTCGAGTACCCTAACGAGCGCAGGCAGGAAACAGGAGTGCCCCGGCCGGCCGCCGTACAGGACAGGGTGGTGTGTGAGGAGCAGATTAGGAGGCGGAAGATTCAGAATAGCCACAACAGAGCAACGTGAGAAGGATGTTGAATTGTAGCTGTAGCTCAAAACACCTTACCCTTGAAACTCTAAATCTCAGTGTTGGGAACTGTGGGTCCCACAAAAGCGGCGCCGGAAGGTAAACCTCAAATACGCTGTTAAGGGTCCCTCGCTGGCTGAGACACACTGCCCGGGTCTGCAGTCACGGCTGCAGCACTGGAAAGAGGAATCCAGTGAGTGCCTCAATGCTTTCAACTTTTTGCTGTTCATAATAAAGTTGCTTCAGGTAAACGTGAAGTAAAAAAGCCTCGGATCATCTACATTTATTTTAAATAGAACTCAGTGAAATATTTGTATATCAGCATATTGGCATGTCCGTACACAGACGTGGAGTTAAAGCTTGAAGTAACGACAGATTAGTTAATACTCGTTCATTGCAATCGCTGTTCTCTCTGGGCTATTGCAGGCTATCCTGACCCCGAGGTGATGTGGTACAAAGACGACCAGCCTGTCAAGGAGTCCCGTCACTTCCAGATAGATTACGATGAGGATGGGAACTGTTCTTTGACTATTTCTGAAGTGTGTGGGGACGATGATGCCAAATACACCTGCAAAGCTGTTAACAGCCTTGGGGAAGCCACGTGCACCGCAGAACTCCTTGTGGAAACAATGGCAAAAGAAGGAGAAGATGAAGATGAGGAGGAAGAAGAATGAAACAAGGCTCAAAGAAAAAAAAAATCAAAAAAAATATATTTAAAGACTCTCCTTATAAGGTTCAGAAAAGCAAGTTATCAAAAGCACCTTGTGTGATACGTAGGTCTTTGGGGGGGTGTTTTTTCAGCATGATCAGTTGATACCTGTTTGCTTTATGTATGGGCATTAATTCAAGTCAGCAGGCAATGTAAATTGCTAGCAGGATTGGATTTACTTTGAGTAAGTCACCAGCTAAGTTGCCCAATCTATTTTTAAAACCAAATGTATGGAAAACAAGTCTACAGTTAAATTCTGAACGTCTTAAAGAAAAACAGTCTATTTACTGAGCTCAGTGCTCTATACCGTCGCTTTCCTCAGCCAAAACTGCAGCTAAGCTGGCTCCCCAAGACCTGCTTCACAAGGAATCGTTAGCCAGACACGCAGTGAATCTCTCCAGTCCTCAGAAACAGGCTGCTCCTCGAGCAGTATCTTCTATAAGGGAAGGTCTGACGCAGCCAGCATTCCAATTTGTATGTTGGTAAGGGTCACTCTCCATTTGTTTTAAAGAGAATGTCATGGCCCTGACTTCAGACACATTTACTGCCCTTCCTCCGTGCGCTGTTAGGGCCGCTGTCATCCTGGCTAGAGCTCAACGTCCAGGCGGTTTCCTGAGATACTTCGGATCTTACTTTTAACGAGCTGATTGCTCCTTGTCACCCTTCCCTTACAGAACCTGTCACTTCAGTGCAGTTACAGCTGCCCGCTTGAGAGAGAGACTGAAAACCCAAAGACTGAGAATATTTCCTGTTGTTCTGGTCAGTCTAATAATGACTTTCTGATTCATACATATATGCTGCTGTGAGAAAAACAGGTTATCGTACACTCAGCGACTTCCATGTGCATGTGTGTGTGTGCGTGGAATCCCAGGTTAGTTACAGTTTTACTTGCATCTATTTGGCAATTGCAAAATAGATTTCAACTGATGATAAGCTGGAAACTCCCACAGATATTTGGAGTAGCCAAAAAGATAGTAGCCTGGATTACAAACTGCTTTATACTTAGCAGTTTCCAAAGAATCTTAACCTATATAGGACCTATTTCTACCTTATGAGCTTGACTGTCTTGTTTTTGTCTTGAACCTGCACCAGTAAGGCTGTTGCATTTTTTAAAAATGCAGAAAACCAAAACAAAACAATCCGAAACCCATTTTTTTTCTCAGAAATCGCTAATGCACTCAGACTTAGTAACTTTGCTTTCCTTTCACAGTATTGGCACTTTTCAATTTTTTTCTGCTGTTCAGAGGTAATATCAGAGGCTGCAAGGTGATATGCATAATCCAAAACCAGAGTGTCTTATACCTATGCATCATTCCAAAAGTGATTCTTTTTCTTTTCCACTTTTTGTGTGTAAAGCGCAACCATTTGCATTTCAAACGTTACCTCTTTAAAAAGAACCATTACCTTAAATCCTCACCACTACGTAGTCAGTGTACTTTAATACAGGTGTGTACAATATCAGCCTTAGGTTGTTTGATATTACCGAGTTGTGTACCTGTTTCATACGATTTGCTCCTCTACATTCAAAGCTCAGCTAATGTCGGTGACACGATGGTTTTTAACTGCTTTACTCTTTGTTGCTAAATTCAGATTGCCAGCACATCTTTTCCTTTCCAATTGATAAAAACCTCTTCTTATACTAAACACGGTATTGCCACAATTCCTTATACAAAAAGGTTTTGAATCTGATTTAGAGCATACAGAGCTTTTCTCACATTTTTTTTAAATGTTTTAGGCAACAACGGGGTGTATTTTGTACCTTAATAAAAATATGCTAATGTTCTCCCAGTTTGTTAAACCATCCGAATTGCTAAAATGAGACCGCTACGGCTGTAGTTACTCACAGTTCCTAAATAAATAATACCACAAAGCATGCTCCTGGTACGCTCTGTTGCAGGCGTCGCTGCGCTCGCGGGGCTCGGCGTGTCGGTAACAGCCGTCTTCTCCCGTTCCGTCCAGACCCGCCTGGCACACCAACGGGCAGGGCGGCAACGGCGAAGCCCCCTCCGTCTCCGCGGTGCTGCTGCGCGGCTCCTGGCTTGCGAGCGCAGCCCGGCGCTGTGCGGAGCCTGCTCTGGCCCAGCGCTCCCAGGCCCAGCTCTGCCGGACCTCCCCAGCCTCACCGCGTCCGCCGCAGCCAACTGCAGCCTAAACGTGGACAGGGGCACCACGCCAGCCCTGGTTTGGTTTTACCGCTCAGAATTCCCTTATGGTGGGGAAATGTGTAGTTCAGAAAGACTGCAAGAGCGAAAAAATTCAAGGCAGTCTAACTGTAGATGTGGGCTTAGACCAGCGTTCCTAAAACCTGTACAGATGACAATATTTAGCAAATATGCTTGCCCTGCCTTTACGCAGACTTCTTCTCACACGCAGTCCAAGCCACCACAGACCATGCAGGACCACGCAGAAGCTCCCTCGAGCAGACTGCGAAACGTCCTGCTTGCAGCAACACGTTTCGTGAGCACATCTTCACCCTTGACACAGCCATCTTTGCGAGATGAGCTCTACTGTCTTGTGAATGTGCCCAGCGTTATTCACTGACCGCTGGTTTCCGTCCAGGCAGGCGCATGTGTCGAGCAGCAAAAGGTCCGGCTCTGATGGCCTGGGCTGTGGGGAGACGTGCTGGGTATCAGCCCCCACAGACCCAACACTGGTGTTCCCGCACAGATTTTCCCTTCCCTCTCCTCCTTCACTTGTCCTTCCACGTCCCGCAGGCTATAAGCTGCCTACTTTTCTTTTTCCCCAAGGATGTAACTAGCTTACCATGTCCCCGTCGCCTCCTGCTAACATCCCTTCTAGTCTGCAGGAAACAATGACCTCTACCTCAAAAATGATGTGATACGTATCTAATTCAGCTCTGAGCAATTGACTCCAACCTGCATTTGACCTTGCATTTTTTTGTGGTGTTTGAAGGACAGAAGCACGATTATTCTAACTCCACCAGAGGAGGGTATTTTACGTATTTGAAGTCCTGTCTCCTTTTGCCAGCCACCCTAACTGGTCTAGTGAAAGGTGTTACCTCTCCCTGTAGACCCTGCCTTGCTCGCAGGACATTTGCAGAGAGCCGCTCTCGGGGTGTGCTAGGCGGGGAGCAACCCCCAGCAGCAGCGGTTACCCAAGCCACCGGCGCTGCCCCTGAGGGACCGCTTCATCCTTCCTGCACTCCTTTTGCGTCAAATTCAGCCTTGTCAAGAGGCTGGCCACTGGTTTTCACTACTCACATTTCTGCATATGCAGAAAATTTGCTTAATTACAGGCCTGCCCAACCACCCAAGCATCTTGTCCATGCTTGTGGTTGATGAAGAGACCTTTGCTAATCGTATGATTGGCATGCAAAGACTTCACTATTGCTGTCCCTTTGCTCACCAGAAGACAGCACAGGCCTTCAGGGCTCTCACCTCTACGCCAGGGTCAGGCTTTGGAAACGCAGAAATATTTTTTCATTCATACATGAATAAGGAATGACCTATTTCTTGAAATTTTCTTGGAATTTTTATTGGGACATTGCACTAAAACATTGTGGTTTGAAATTCTGATAAAGTCATCTTTGAATTGTGAGCCCTGCTGACTGCCAGAGAGGCGCACGTAACGCCATGGGTTTATCAGGCCACACAAACACGGCTGTGACAGCAGAACCGGCTTTCTGACGGAGCCCTGGAACGGGCTGCCCAGAGAGGCTGTGGAGTCTCCTTCTCTGGAGATATTCCAGACCCGCCTGGACAAGGTCCTGTGCAGCCTGCTGTAGGTGACCCTGCTTTGGCAGGGG
>Ga0065711_1001691_pt1 | contig 40506 bp, 16 predicted proteins | sample Hoacrofraction12_FD_59098 | JGI IMG/M metagenome (GOLD analysis project Ga0065711, IMG submission 59098) | Hoatzin crop microbial communities from Cojedes, Venezuela - Epithelial fraction 12 v2 (version 2) | ecosystem: Host-associated > Birds > Digestive system > Esophagus > Crop | place... | reverse complement strand
AGTGGGGTCTGATGAGGAAATAACATTTTCAAGGAGATAACATGGCTCCAAAGTATCACCAATATATTCCAAAATCCATGCAGCCCTTCAATTCAGTCTTAACAGACATATCCATACCTGCACTAAAGAATAAAAGTGACTGTACAGGCACTCAACTTTATAGAGAAGCAAAAAAAGACATCAGAAAGGAACACGTGCATATATGTGTCCTGGGTTCAGCTGGGATAGAGTTAATTTTCACAAGAAGCTGGTGGGGCTGGCCCAAACAGCCAATCAAATGGGCTATTCTCTACCATGGGATGTCATGCTCAGTATTTAAGTGGGCAGCTGGCTGAAGGAGAGGCTTTTGCTACTCAGGAGCAAGCTGAGCATTGGGTGGTGAGAGCACTGCATGTTGTATGTGCTTTTTATCAGTATTACTGATTGTTGTTTTCTTCTCGCTTTGCCATTCTGGTAAACTGTTCTCAACCCAATCCACGAGTTTTTGCCCTTTTTCCTTCTAATTCTCCTCCCCATCCCACTGGGGAAGGGGAAGGAGTGAGAGAGTAACTGCGTGGTTCTTTGTTGCAATTAGAGGCAAAACCACAACAATACGTCTCCAGATGAGACAGCTTGACCACTTCTATCAGGTCAGAAATTTTTTCATAGTTTATTCCAGAATAAACTCACAAATTACAAAACTAGCAATTTCTAGGTGAAGACTCGCAATCTATAATAATGATAGCAACATAATGTTTTTGAAGAGAAGATTTATAACACATGCTATACAAAGATTCACTTACCTTTCAAAAGAATACTTTGCTCAATTCAGCATGGCTTCCTCAACAGAGCTTTATGTATTCTGTCACTGCCTAACAAGCATCTTTCAAATGTTGCTTAAATCTTATACTGGACTCTTGCATAGAGATAACCATTATCCTTTTGATAAATCCCTCCTATTGCTACGAGCTGTCTTCTCTTTGGTTGGCACTCCAGCAAGTTTTGAGCCAAATTTTCTAGAGTTCTAATTGTGCATTCATAGACACACCTCTATACAGGAGGAAGCCTAGAGGGCAAACACAGATCTGTNTACATCTTTCTAATGTATGTTACCATTTTTTCTGCATAATAGTGGTATCTGTTCTTCCAATGTCCTGTGTCATGTACCTGCCATAGATTTCCCTAATGTTTGACACCTGGTTTTACACCATTAATAGCTTCAACATAAGCAAAAATATAATCCTTACCTTCCCTATGTTACAGCAAAAGTTCCTTCTGCTTCTCTTCCTCTTCACTGAGTTCCATTGAAGTAGTGAAGTATAAAACTTCTTTTTCTGTGGACAAAGCATTCAAAGACAGCTCTATTAATGCCACCACTAGCCTTAAAAATAAGAAATTCAAACATAACACTGTGGTCTAGTATTTTGTATTTTCCAGGACTATATCTACGTTTTCAACTGAAGGTTCTGCTAGTAGCTGACCTGGTGGTTGGTACCACCACCATCTTCTTGATATAGCTTCAAATCTCAGCAGTTCTGAAGAAAAAAACTTTATCTCATCCTATTGCTCCCATCAGACAAGTTGTATCCAGTGACTCACAGGCATAAAAACAAGTACAAATCTTCATTTTCTGTGCACCTATAATGGGAAATTATGTATCACCTCACCAGGTTCCTCTTCCCTTCCGTCCTCTGACCTGAAAAATCCTAAATAAACAAGGGAAGTGCCAGAGGATAGATGTACTTGAGGATAATTATTCAGTCAATTTACTCAAAATAGTAGCAGGTGGGTGCTAATTAGGTCTGCTGTATTTGCTGACTGTTCCCCTCCAGCTCATAGAACAGTTAAAATTGAGCGGGAGAACAAGGGTTCATCAAGCTCGGCATTTGGTGTTTCTCTTTCCCACAGCCACTCTACATATCACACATCTGTTACACAACTGCACTTACCTGGATATTTACTATCAAGGTCAGAATAAGGTATAGTATGTTCAGTAAAATGAATAGTTCAGAAATGCATATGGTTCACTACTAGTCTGCAATCTACAACAGGTAAAGGAAGCTTCGTGTCTTTCGGTTTGTAAGCTGAAAAACTGCAGAAGATCACATCACCAGGAAAGTAGACCATCTCTTTTCAATTAAATCTCTGGCTAAGAAGCATGCAGATAAATAAATAAATAACTTTCATTCACTGTCATTGAAATTCATTGAAGAGAGAGGATATGGAACAGTCGGGTAGCTAAATAGCAATTAAGAGCCATGCTGCTCTGTAGACTTGAGGCACACCTGAAGATGAAGGCCCAGGATATAGGTACATTTTACTCATGCCTTGCTCAGCAAGCCAGTGCATTGTGGTAATATTTTCAGCCATCTAAATTAACAAATGCACAAAGTATATAGCCGTCGGTTAAAATTACTGAAACTTTCAGATACTTAATTTGCTGTCTAGCTTGGTAGGGTGGAAACACAAACTGCAGAAAAATTAACACAAGAAGAAATTAATGCTCATTTGAAAAACAACATCAAGTTTTTAGTACATCTCTTAAATTTAATATTTTAAACACTTATAAACGCAACAGTGATATTAACAAATCATGCTTACAGAATAATAAAAAGAAAAGAAAGTGGGAATATGACAAGGCTATTTGCATTCAGGGTCTATCCCTACAAATATGCAGTTTATGTAGATAAGCAGTCTTCATTCATTATATATTTGTGTCATTTCTAAAATGGCTGTCTCTGCAAGGCTATGCTTCCACAGTCACTCTTGCCTGCGAATAAAAATATGCTTCAGTGTTTCTCCATATGACTTTGCCTGATGTGCAAACATAAGGCACAATTCAGCTGCTCACTTCTCAGCTGTGAAAGGACTTTTCTGCCGTTGCTGCAGGGAAAAATAAATTAGTTGCAAATTATATGGCTGTTAATAAACAGCCATAACCAACTGCTAAAAGGCAACCCTTTGGAAAACAACAACAAAAAAATCCTTTGAGAGTGTTTTTCATATTCGATGCAAACCGTAAAGGGCTACAAAGAACCTTTCAGCAAGAGACTGCGGTAGGGGATGCGAGGATGACCTCTATGGTATTATCAGCTCCTGAAGGCAGAGAATTGAGGCAAGGAGAGGATGCTTAGGCTGATGAAAACTTTGTTACTCTTAATCTGCTCTTTGAGACTTCTCCATATCTGGCTTTTGCAGACAGAATATCTTCTCTCCTGCCAGACCTTGCACTTGCCATTCCAAGACAGTAGGACATATTTCTTTACTAAAACTTTATTAATCCAGCCACGTTCTCTCTGCACATGCATTTATACCCAAACACGGGCTGAGACCACACTTTCTTAGATGTGGGCTAGCCCTCTTTCCTTATTCCAGTGACTGTGTCCCTTAACCCCTGATGCAAACTGTGCAAACTACAATTAAATAAATAAGAGTCTTCGCCACTGCCTTGAGGAAAATTCCAGATGTCATCTAACTTATTCCTAGCCTCCTCCACACTCTGACAAAGAAAATCTCAGCAATGTAGCATAGCAGTCTGCTAACATTCACATTGCTCTGCAATTACGTATTTAGAACATGGATAATACCAAATTACTTCTCACTTTCACAGTTGCCTGGACATAGTGCGCTGCTACTTCTCTTCTGTCTTATCAAGCTGTCAGTTCCTGCCTCCTCCCTGCCAGCTGCCCTTACCTGTTCAGGGCTGCTACAAACACTGCTTGCAGCCTCTTCCACTCAGAAAACTTTCCAAGCAAGACAGAAGAAAACCGTTCTCATCATCTTTCACATACTCCTTCTGAATTCTGTTTTGTCTGTGGGACCTACACAGCTCTGACAGCGAGATCACCATTATCATGCTAACTGGTATTGGCACCCAGGAGTCCATCTCACCGTATCTACCAGTCTCTTCTCCCTAGTGAATCTTACACAGCGATCTTCCTTTCGTCCATACTTGCAGAGTACCTTGCGCGCAAGATGCGAAGTGTTATTGGCAGATTCTGCCCAAAAGCTGCACAAGGTAATGACAGAAGTTAATTTTGGGAAAGGACAAAGGAAAAAAAAAGAAAGCAGCAGCACAGCTGAAGTAAACAAAATGTGAGAAAAGGCCCAGGAAGGAATTGGAGCAAATATTTGTTCAGCACGGGGAAACAATCTCCTCTGCTAAAGTTGAGAAGACCATCTAAGGAGAACTGTGAGAAGCTCCCTGTGGGCTTCAGGTTCCCCCTTGCTACTTGTGACAGAGCTACACTTGGACTAACGCTTTGTCTCTGCTCCCAGCGGCAACTTTCCTGGGCACACCACCTACTAATTCCATTTCACCTGAGCAGAACTAGTTTTTTTTCTTCTGGAAAGTTGGTCTGAATGCAACATAAAGGTCACAGAAGATGAAAATCTCCCCCAAACATTTCTGGATTAAGAAACTGGGGAAAGAAAGAACCCTATCCAAGTCCCAGTTTTCCCCTCCCACTTTGTTACAGTTTGCAGTTTCTTTCTCCTGAAAAAAAAAAAAAGGTAATAGTCTTGGCATAAGAAACAGCCTGTAAAAATGTATTCAACCCAAATGTTAGCTTCCTCAGTGCCAAAACCTCATTCAAGGAAACATGTGTGCATGCTGGAATAAATTTTACTATAGCTAAATGGAGGGAAATCTTCTTTAGGCACACCAGTCAGGTTTGAAGCACCCTTTTGGCTTCACTGTGACAAACTCTGCTGCCCTGCCTTGGAGGCAAAGTTTGCCTCTCGATGGGAAACAGATAGCCTGGAAGTGATTTCAGACCAACACACTTCATCTTGCAAGCACCCAAAACTAGAAATGAGGCACCCAAAATCTTCAGGAACTGTTCGGAGCAGCTCTCTAGATTTAAGCAACGCACATGTAAAATCCTTAAGCTGCTAGTGGCAAAATCTAGAAGGCTCTGATTCTCCAACTGGGAATATTTAATATTGTTGCCTAAGAGCTAATGTTGGCAACCTGTTTGAGGCAAAACATCTTCTTATACCCAGGTTGGGTATTCTGCTTTGCATCTCATTTGCCAGTTCACTCCCACAGATACCCTACAAGCATCCCTTTTCCACAGGGATGAGGCAGATGGTTCCAAATACATTCAAGGGCCCAGTGATGAAGTTATAAATTGCTCCCCTGATAAATTCTGCATGTTGACCTTCAACCTGGCACACCTCCATCTAAGAAGGACCTAACAACCAGGCCATTGATCATTCTTTTAGATGAAACACTTAAAGAGGTCGTGCAGTGTACAAATAAATAAATATTTATGGGCCAGAGGGAGAAGGGAAATGTGACACTGACACAGAGGCTTATGGAAGTGGTTAGGATATTCCTGTGGGAGAGTTCAGTTCAAACCCTCACTCCAATATATATTTATTAACTTATACAACTGGAACAACTTGGAAAACAATGGGCATGTTTGCTCCAGAATACCCTGCCTGCTAGGTAGGACATTCCTCTAGGTTTGCTTGTGACAGGAAACCAGAGCAAATTCTGATTCTTGCTGCTTTAGAATGTGATGGCATGAAGACGTGACCTAAACACAAGACTACATGAGAGCAAACTTCACAGCTCAGTTGCTCTAATGGAACTAAGTTCTTACCTATCTTTGAGTAAATGGCCATAGGCTCTGTTACTCTGTACAGTGTTTCTTCCTGTCTAGTTTATGTTATTCAGCTTTCAAATTTCTGTGGTTTCTTTCTTGGGCAAGTAATCGTCTCCAGACAAGATGATGAGAGTATCTTCTTGCAGATAAAGGTCCCCAACCCAAGGCTGTAACACTTCCAATGTTAGCATATCTCAACTCTTTTCTGAATATAAGCCTATCTGTTTTGGTTAGAATGGATATTACTAATCAGAGATTTGGCTCTTTATTCCAAAAACATAAGAATGGAAAAATAGGATTAGACCAGATCTTCAGACAGCTCGTTGTATGCTATCTGCAGTCCTGCACCATTCCTAGCAGAATTACATCACTCCAGGAATTATTCAAGCAGAAAACAAGCAAAATCACTTTTTGACTCCAAGTAAATCAAGCACGCATGAGGTCCTGGTCAGGATTTTCGGTTCTTGTTTGCTTGAAGTACTAATGCTCTTGAGAAAAGAAAACTGAAAGGAAAACATGCCAAAACATATAGAATAATATTACATAGTGATACCCTCTATAAGTTAAATTAAAGCCAGGAAGAAGCCTCCTTCATTCTTACAGTGTTGTGAGCTCTGTAGGCTCATACATGCTTCATGTAACTACCAGCTTCACAACCGCACACACATATTTTATTTTTGTTTAAAAGAAAAAGAGAGATTTTTTTCAATTCACTGTGTTCATAATTTCCCTGCCACCGTTACGGTGAAGGATCAGTGCCACCTACAGACAGGGATTAGAGTGGAGCACAACTCGGTGTGAAGGGAAGCAAGAAAGCATATCAAATTTTAAACCCCAGTCCTTCCAGCTAAAACAATCTCTCAGTAAAGAGAAAGAGCTGACATCAAGATTCACAGAAATATTCAGACCTCTTTATCTGCTCATACTTACCGATCACAAGCATTTCCTCAACACGTCACTACAAAAGATGAATTCTGGATGCTGCATTTGGATTTATCAGGTTTCCAAATGCAAATCTCTTACACAGCTGAATAAAGCAGAATACACTGCTGTCAGCTCCTTTTCTGTGCAGCTACTTAATTTTGGTTGGTTGTTATCTGAGTCAGTTCAAAAGGGAAAAAGTCTTCCCTCTCAATTAAAAGTGCCAATTAGATTCTGGTTTAATGATCTGGATAAAATTAAAACCAGCCCAACTTCTCACCCCAAACTAAACTACTTTAAACTAAACCTAAAACTTCAGAAGAGATTACGGGAAGACTGGCAGAACAGAGTTCATTAATCAAGCTAGTTTAAGCGTTGGCAGTGGCTTAGTTTCTCTTCCCTCTGGAGAAAGGCAGGGAGCAGAGGGGACTGGGTTATCTTCTATTCTAATCTTATTAAACCCAAACCAGTTTGCGTGCCCTTCCTGCCTCCGTAAACTTATAGACACATGCACACATACACGTGCAAACATGAGTCACTGGGATGGAAAGACATTAAAAAGTTATGTCTAAATACTTTTTTTTTTGGTAATAGAGGCTAAGCTAGCACCATGGTAAGAGCAGAGAATTCCTATGCCTCACCAAGCCACCGCAAAGGCTTTAGTTCAGAGAAGGAGTGGCTGCCACTTGTGCAGGGACAAAGGACGCCTGCAGCCTTTGAGAGGGAGCAGGTGACTAACCGGTGGCATTGGCTAGAAGAAACACGCAGTAACTCAGGCTCATGAGAATAAAGAAATCAAGCCTTTTATTTCTTCCTCTGCTGTACACTTCCTGCATAACCTTGCTGCTAGTCTCTCGGAGACGAAGTTTTGCTATATGTTAAAGAGGGTTAGTAATACTTACTTACCTGACAGGTATGAGTTTAAGTTAAACTCAGCTAAAGCCCTGAGACTCTCATAGGGAGAGTTCATTTGCAGAAGTAGTTATTAACTATTAGTGCTGCTTTGGCATATTGCAGGCAAACTCAGCAGCTTTGGGGATTTTAGAAGAGGAGAGTAGGAAGTCATTGTTGACCTCTCCTTTTAAATCTTACTTCAAACTTTGACCTTCTGTTTCACATAATAGGACAAATATTGTTTTATGAGTTGCCAGGAATTTCCCCCAAATTATTTATGGCCAACATTCATTCTACCTGGAAACAGCCTGAGCACTACAGAATGAAGAAAAACAGGCTCAAGGATCTGTAGTGTAGCGTAGCAGTCTGTTAAAAAAGTGATGAGATTCTGCTGTAGAAACCATGTTTTATGCACCTCCTTCTTTATTTTGAATCTTCTCTTTGAACAAAAACGTGATGAGATGAAAAAAAAATATAGTGAAGCTATAGAAAATAATTTCTTAAAATTAGATGATATCTTATACATTCTCAACAGGCTAAATTGTTTTACTAACTTAATTCTGCAGATCTGGTAATTTATCTCTACATTTTTACACAGATGCTCAGCTCATAATAGTTCCTATAATCTTAGAGGAATGTTTTAATTCCTTAAGTGAACTTTCACATTCTGTTAATTCCTGTTAGATGCAGTTGCAAAATATCTAAAGCGTACTTTGGCTATCTAAACCCCAATCAATATATCAGCAGATCGCATTGTAAAATTAAGACAGATATTGTATACTTTTACAATTTAGTGAATTTAAAATCCAAAGGTTATTAAATATCTTCACATCCATCTCACAAAGCATAGTTAAAATAAGCTAAACCGTCTTGTACTTTATAACTGGATCAAATTGATTTGAAATAGCAATTTCCTAAAGCTCTGCAGAACTCATGTAAATCAATTATTCCAGACGAATGAAACTCACAACCTGCTCATCTCTCTTGCAGCATGGGAATGTCCTTCATTTATTATCATCAGGCCCTGCTTTTGAACCATGCCCTCCAATTTTTCTACATTTGAGTGATACACTGTTAGGAAAGAAGTCAGAAACAAAACCTAGGTTCTTAAGCAATGTTGTACCGAGACAGCAGCAATATTAGAACATCTAACTGCTCCTCAGCAGAGAGAAATGGGTTACACCTACAACAGAAAGTCCTACGTTCTAACTTTTCCTGCCAGCACATTGCAATCTTTGGACCAAAGAGTTACCCCACATTCTCAATTATTCCCACTGTATAATAGAAAAACTAGTATTTAAACCAAAGAGAGACAACAATATTTAAATCAGAGAAGTGATTATTTAGTTATGTTGACCAACTACACTAGAAAGTGTAAGGCTCATTAATCAGGCCAAGTATCACTATAGCACTGCGCGTATAACATTTATTCATCCTGCTTACTTTTGCACTTTTTTAACAAAATTTGCCATGGCGTTCTTCGGAAGTGAACTACATCTAAACTAAATAATAAGCTTTATTTAAATGTTAGAGGTTAGAAATGCTGTTAACTCCAGAAACTTATTCAGCAGCTAGTGTTACATGAAGGCATAACTGCTAGATGTTTATTTTACCCATTAAAAGGTGGCTAGCTGTCTTTTTTTTTGGCTCCTAGATCTCATCTACTTTCAATCTGACATCCTCACTTCGAATGACATGCACAGTTAGAGGCTCTTTTGATGCAAATTTTAATTATGTTAAGGTTTAGAAGCAGGAGTTTAAGTCAAGCTTTTTATTTTTTAATGAATATGCTCATTATTTATAGATATTTCTACATCTCCCATCACAGTAGCTTTTGTATGCCAGGAATTCAGTCTGCAGTATAACCCATTCCTGCATTTTCTCCCAGATTCTTCAAATAAATTCCTTTTGAATTTTAATCTCCCGTTAAGCTGGGTACATATTGTTATGAAAATTTAACTTAAAAATTGTTAGTCTACTTTGTTTTCCTTTAATACAAAAAGACGAAGGAACCAGAGAAACTCAGTCCCGAAAGAAAACTCCTTTTACTCCCTATGAAGTGCAAGAGTTTCTGCGGGGATGTAGCCAGGATGTGGCACGGCTGGCAGAAGTCACCGCCGTGACCAGAGTCACAGCCTGGCAGGTCCCTGTCAGGACCAGACCCCTCGGGCTACACCTGGCCTTGTAAGACAGATGTTATGGGGTGTTCCTGGGCACTGACGCCAACCGGCAGGGAACAGCCCAAGGCGTACAGCTAAAGGCTCTTCCTCTCCAAAACAAAGTGGCTGCCTACGTATCGCGCCCGGGAAGGCTGTCCCGCCTGTGCCCAGCCAGCCCAGACATCTCGGGGGCTGCCTCGGACTGGGCAATGATCCCGCTCCGTGCCCCAGGCCACTCTTTTGCACCGCCTCATTTGCTAGTGCAGATTTAGAGTTAGGTTCAGATGGGCAGGACAGTCAGAAGCCCCATCCTTGAGTGAAAGATCTGTAAACCTCTGGCCCTCAGAGACGTGTCTACAGCCCCCCGACATTTAGGCACACCCAGTTTCCTTCAGGTCTTGCCCCAGAGCTCAGCATCCCCATGGCACATCCATGGCAATGAGACAGCCCTGGGCTCAAGCCAGGCACAAAGTCAGGGTGAGGGTCGGGCCTGGCGAGGGGAACCATGGTCAGACACAGCCCCAGGACAGCTGGGCAGGGCTGTGGGGACAAGGATGGGCTGAGGCCAGGCCAGACCACCAGCCGACGCGCCAGGGCTGGGGGTCTCGATCAGCAGCGCATGGGCAGGCACAGCCATGGCTGCAGCACTGCTGGGGCTTCTGGCCTGCAAGGGGCCAGCCCAAGCCGGGGGCCACCCAAGACCAGCTGCGACACGAAAGACCCAAATGTTTTATCATGTAAATATTAGGTAAAAATTTATTCCAGGACAGACCCTTTCAACGCATCAAGGGTCAATCTCTTCATCTGTAAGATAAGATGCTAATAACATTCTCTAATTAAACAGACACACAGACTCTTTAAAAATCTGTAGATCTCTGACATTCTTCAAAGGTAGTTGTTTCCACAGCTGAGGAATGAGAAAATGGAGTAGCAATTACAAGTCCTTCCCCAGTGCTCAAATCAAATGAGTACGAGAACTGGATTTGATGAATGTTAAGTTAAATCTTCACAAGCATTTGACAGGAATGACATAGGCACAGTAGATCTTGCCCCAGGACAAAGCGATGGATTAAATAACAACTGAGGTGGCTTCTAATCCTTTGATACTATGCTAGACTGCCCTGTCACTCTGCAACTCTTTAAATCTCTTTGTCGATGAGGGTAGGTAATGGACTAACCACTTGATACCATCGGCATCCAAATGTAAATGTAGGCAGAAAACTTTATGCAACAAATGTTAACACTAAAGCAGTTATCGGCATTTTGAAAATACGGCCGCCAGGCTCCAGCTTCTTTATGAAATAAAACGCCCTTTCTTTTGGTAAACATTTTTGCGGAGAAGTTATTGTGCCAAGCAAAATTTCAACAGATCATAAGAGCATAACATACTGTATATCTGTCGGGTAATGTGATTGGCAATCTTGTAGATATGTACCATCTGTGCCGAAGGCATTGAAAAGTTCTTTGAAACTTCAATTATTTGATTACGAAATGTGTCTTTTTGCTGAATTCTGTAAAACTACTTTCAGGATTGAATAGTACAAGCCTAGAAAATAGCTTGTGTCCCTGGACTGATACATAATAGATCTTGATTCCTCACAAAGCAGACAATGAGCACTCTGTAGCACGCTATTATGAATAGGAAAGGAGCCTTTTTTTTTTTTTAATATAGCTTAGACATATCCATTTTCTCTTTCAGATAGGAATGTAATGAAAAATCCTATACAGTCAGTTCAGAGCAAGAGTAAGCAACCTTCAGTTTGCAAATATCAGATTGTTATTAATGCCGGTATGGTATATCTCCTCTAATGAGTCAAATATTTTTGCCAGAGGGAAATATAATTTTCTATTTTTACCTTTTGAATGGGCATTATACAAATATGACTCAGTGGTAATTGCAAAATTGGTGTCTCATCTGAACTGCGCTTTGTATCAGTTATCTTAAGTACAATGCAAAAGCACCCGTACTTACCTTTGTGTCTCCATCTGCACTTTCTAAATGGCTCCAAGACCTCAGTAGTTCTTTGCCTCCATCCATCGTAGTCACTCTGCCTCTGGGTGAGCATTTTCAATAGACATTGGAAAATTAATATGACTTTGTAGGATTATGTAGTACACAACTATGAAATAAAGTACTGGGGTAAGGAGCAGTCAAAAAAGTCATGGTCCTTTATCTTGCAAAAGAGATTTCCACCTTCAGAAGGCAATGGTTATCTAATCATTCTAAAACCCGTGATGGAGAGGAGCATTCGGAAACAAATCAGTTTAATACTGTGCTCTGAAAAGCTGTTGAAAAACAGTGCAAATGAAAACTATCCTTTACTTTGTATTCAAAAAGAATTAAGGTATTTACAGAAATAACACTTTGAGCATCTAAATGGAGTTTACTTTACCTACTAACTCTCAGCAACTCAAGTCAGCATTAATAGACAGATTTATTTTATTTTTAAAGTGCAGAATAAAACTGAGGAAATTTTACTGCGAGAGTCACAGGACATTTCAGGATAGCAAGTATCAATAGGCTACACTTATCTGTCCCTCCAGTTTTTGGGTCACATAACAGCTACTACAACGGCATCTACTCAGTTATAGATAGTCTTGTAAAGTATTAGAGAGAGGAAAATAGATTGCATGGATTCTAGGGAAGACCAGGAAAATAATGGGAGGCAGAGGACAAGCTCCAGTGTGTTCAACAAATGCAATGAGATTAAAACTTTTGGAGGCAGAGACTATCTGGGAGGAGGACATGCAGATAGAGGAAAGCAAAAATGTTTTTTCTACTCTTCTTTTTATGGCCACCTCTGGATGCAGAAAGTTGTGCCAGAAAAAATCCTTCAAGATAACAGAATTACCTTTTTATTCTTACATACAGTGAAAGAGACAGAAATCTTAGTCTAACTACTAATCAGCTGATTAAAATAGCTTTAAGAGCCCTCATTTTGGGAAATCTCTGTTAAAACTAAAATGTGGAAAGAAAATGGTATTTCAAACACTCCTTTCAAAGAGATAATTTTTTTAGCTTCCTTGGCAATAATGACCTAAGAAAGCCTTGTTTTACTTGATAATTTTAAAAAGTTGGGTCATGGCAGTGGAATTACTGCCATTTGCTTTGAGCCTAGGGGAAGGGAATGTGAATTAGGATGACTGTTCAAAAAAGAACCTTTAAAATATGAGATATTTGCAGATAATAAATTATAGGAAACTTAATAGATTTATATTCTGCTTCTCAATAAAAGTATTGTATTTCAAAAAGATTAATACATTCTCATCACACTACGACAAGGGAAAATGTTTGTTCTGGTATTCATCCCTACAGTTTCCACCGAAGCCAACAGAAGTTCCACACAATCTCTATCTGGATGGAAAAGCTATGAAACTATAAAGGCTAAAATATGTGAAAGCTTAAAATATTTCTGCGCAGAATTTTCAACTACTGTTAAGGTTTTGTGTCTATACCATACTATTTTTTGGTCAGTGTTTGTCTGGATGTTTCTCTTGCTAGCCCTGGTCATATATTCTTTATTATTTCTATTTAACTGCTCTGTAGGTTTGGGGATTTAACTATTGCCTTAAAGATACACGTCATTATTATTTTTTTTACAATTCTTCCATAAACAGTTTTTATTCAAAATCAGACAAAAATAGGCTAACAAATCTGCCAGGGAGCCTAGCAATGACTATGTTTACACTGCTTAAAGGTGAGAGACACAGGAAGAGAGAGGCGTAGTAAAATTTTAATTTATCATTACAGCATGACAGTCGTAGTAAAGATCTATTGCTCTTAACTGATGACTATCCTATTTTCAGAGGACTTCTTAGAAGAACATAACGAGACCTGATATCCTAATATATGTCCTAAAGTGTTTGCATTCAAGATTTGGAAAGCAAATTACCTGAACCTTTAAATTCTCATTATCTTTAAAATACAATTAAATAAATTGTGGCATTAACGAAAATATTCCAGAATTTTTGTGAACCATTTGCAGAGACTATGGAACAGAGTGTTATGGAGACATAGGTTAAATTAAGTAACAGCGTGCAAACGGCAAATCTACTCATTGTTGTTCTATATGCAGGAGATGTGTGGAAGTAATTGTGAATTATTTGCAGGCAGAAAGATCTAGACACTTTAAAAAATATGAGGATTTTGAAATTGAAATGTCATTAGAAGTGAACCAGTTGTGACACTGTGACAATAATTTGAACACAAATCAATAAGTTGAAATGCACTGATTCTCTTTTAAACATCACAATATTCCCAAACTCTTTTAATACATCCTAAAATTATTTGTTTTGCTCTAGACTACTTGTTTACTATCGGACGGTACAGAAGTATAGCGAAAACACTACAGACCATGGGTTCATCACTCCTGTGGAATGAACTCTTTATTGCTTTCAGTAGTTCTGAATCCGATTTGTGCAGTTCTATTCTTTTATTCCATCTCTAAAGTTTCCCCTCTGCCACCTTGAAGCAAGCTTCAGAATATGTTTAACATTCAGTCACCTTAAGAGGAGCTAAATGCCAGATCCAATCAGATTTGATATAGAACAGCAATTAGAGACTAAAAAGTTACCGGACAGCAAGACCCTGCTTTGTAGAGGGCTAGAAAGTTTCCACTTCCATTCCCCATGGTTGTAATACAAGTGAGCAGAGCTCCAGCAAGGGGCATTTTGTTCAACAGGGCTCCGCTTTTCTCTCAGTTACGGTTAGCAAAATGGGGAGAAGTTCACGAACAAAATACCCAAGTCCCACGCTCTGAAGTTTCTGGTATCTTCCGTCTATTCTTTCAGAGTAGTCTCATTTTAATTACAGTGGACTAACTGGGAGGAGGGCAGGGAGGATGCAAAGCTCTGTGAGTTATTAAAATAACTGAGATTTACACAGGATAAGTTACAGGTTTTGACAAATCGGTCTGGTATTATCTAATGCATTGAGAGCTTTGTAGTTGAAGCTGTTGAGAGCTTTGTAATTATTCCTAAATAGAAAGCCTTATACATCACAAAATGTGCATGGCGTTAGACTAGCCATCAGCACCACAGCGGAATTAAATCCACTGTTCCATTTCCCAGGCATCAGCACCCATAGTGATGCAAAATCCAGAGAATGTTATTAGAAATCCAGAAGTTGGAACTCACGTTCATAGTGACAGTTATAACAAAAGTAGGTTCATACTTCTCCTGACAAAAAAACCTCCGTTCTCGCACTTTGAATCTTCCCTAAGTGCTCAGGAATCCTTATAAGACTAAGTCTGTTCCTGCCACCCCTAGACCCTGTGCATTTTAAATAGGAAAGACTATGTCAGATATGCAGTTTTCTTTAGGTTTCCTGGCTACGTCCCATCTTTTTCTGGACTGCTCAGCCTTATGCTTTTTCCTGATTTACTGGTCACTTGTTCCAGTGAATCCTTATGTTCTATGGGATTACTTACTCTTGTCACAAAGTTGTGTGTGCTACTGACGTCTTCCCTAGAATTAATTTCACTTTTAGTTACATGTCCCTATGGTGTTAATAATATTTTTCTTTCATTTTTGGAAGTTCTATTTTCTACTTCAGTTACTTCTTTCTTTCTGATTCAGAAGGCTGTATCTTTTTAATATCTTGTATAATTTTTCTTTCCTCTTCAACCTTCGGTTTTCTCATCAGTTTAGCAAGAGGGCCTAATAGCTTCTGTGCCTCCTTCCAAGAAAATGCATGATCATAGTATAGATTTTAGGATTTCTATCTACACTGTTGATCTTTTTCATGCTGTTTCCCTCTATTTTTACAGTGAGGGATAATAGCAAGACAATAATAAGCTCAGCTTCTTATCACACTATAGAAATGGTATGGATTTTAGAAAAAGTTTAGGTAAACAAAGAAAAAAATTGGGAGGCAGTAAAAAAAATAGACACTGTACTGTGAAGGAGAAAGGAAAGACTTAACCTTGGTATCATAAAAATTTCCATGTAAGTTTAGCTTTAAAAGACTATGAATCACAAACCATCTGATCAACCAGACAAAATATCACGAGTAGCGATGCAGATATTTCAGTCCAAGCATTCTAGTTCAAAGTTTTTACATATTCTCATAAAGTGGTCAATAAGAAACAGAAGCCTTCTGTTTTTGGCTGGGCCTTAGGAGAATCAAACAAGATGCATGCAGAAATTAACTCTTCCACTGTCTTCTCTTTCACTAAAATCAGCTCAGAGTAGTGTGGACAATACCTGACCTCCATCTTCTCAGAAGATGGTTTGCACAGTTTTACCTTTGTTAAAAAAATAAACAGTCAAAGAAAGATAGCCCTTAGCTCTTTTCCTTAGTTCTTTTTACCAGACATTATTCAGCTTGAAAGAGAGATCAAGAAATCAGCCATCACTGCTCAATGTCTGCTTTATTCTGTACGTAAGACCACCACAAGAACTACAACATCTAAGATTTCCTGAGAATTGTTTGCTACAGCACAAAAGGCCTACTGCTCTTTTCCCTGAAAACCCTCTTAATTCAAAAAAATATAAAGGAGCATTAGTTGTAAGAAAATACAGTTGCAAACTCTCCAAACCAGGCTCTGTTCAGTGTGAAACGACAATATAATGGTGAGATACCATGATAATCCTGCAATACAGTCTTTAGCTGCGCCAAACAAACTGTGCTGCAGCCAAAGAAACTTTTGTTTGAAGACATCCTCTTCTTCATAAGCAAAGTCCATGCAGCATATTAATAAAAGGAAATAAACAGAAATAAATCAAATCTCCATACAAGGAAACCTTACGTAGGTGTGTAACTGCTGACACAGAAAGCCAGTCTCTCAGCTGTAAGAAGAGGAGACTACCTAGAAAACACTTAAATACTCGGAAAGGAGTATAAACAAATAAACACAAAAACCTGAACATTCGTATTTCTATGGCCTGGATTCTTTTCTCATGGCAAGAAACTCAAAAGTACATTCTGTGGGGTTTTTGTATTTATGGATCAAGTGCGTTCTCTTTTTTTTCAGTCAGTCCTCCCACCCTCAAGTTTCCCAGCTGGTTAGAGAAAGTCTTAGATATCCTTGAATATCTCCATATGTTTATATTGAATTAGATTTGTCGGCAAGTCTTTTTTATCAGTCATGAAAGTATCTAGCAGACAAGGAAAGAAACGGCTGATAGTGCAAATAGATTACAGTCCCCTAATCTCTGGAGATAGTACATTTCCAGGAAAAAGCACCAATGTAATTTGTTCCACCTCCCCCACAATGAAAAAGTCAGTCTATAAATGCAAAGTTCTAAGCCAGATCAGTTAAAAAACATTTATAGATAAGAGCTAGAGACAGGAATTCTTCAGAAACTGAGAAGTCATTCAAATTGCAACGTGAGTTATTAACATATGTAGATTGCTTGCCTAATGTATGATCTTGAGACATGCACTTAACTGTGGCTTCAGTGAAAAACTTGGAGTTGATCTTTAAAGTGCATAGAGAGAAATTCTAACCAGCATTCATAAAACTAATGTGCTTTTGAAGGAAAAAACAGAAGTACAGGCAGAAGTCAGACATTTCTTTCAAATATACTTATAACTGGATTTTAGTTAACGTAGAATGGCATCACTTCTTAGAAGCATGTAGGGATATATCTATAAAGAGACACTAATACTGCCATGTTTAATTTTTAAACACCTAGAAAATTAGGCACCCACCAGCAGTATTCAAAGCATCCAGCAAGCTGAGTCCCAGACCACCACTGGGAAGAAAAGATTCCGAAGAAATTACTCCATAACCCACATGTAATAAAGTAATTAAATCTGTTCATGATTTTCAAGCCTGAGCTCTCTCCTAGGATTAGTTTTCTAAATCAGAACATCCTTTTTTCAGGAAAAAAAGTAGAGCTAGAAACATCTTTTTAATATCTAAATAGAATTCTAATTATGACAGCACACACTTCTAGGTAATAAGCCCTATCATCTATTCCACTTAATTTGTAATTAGACCTAAGTCTGTAGACAGATATTCTGACAATTAAGCTGCACTGATAGACTTTGCCTTGTACTCTTTTTTCCCAACCCTTCTTTTGTCTTTCTCTCTTTATTCACTTAGAAGTCTATTGCTAATCCAAAGTAAAACAAGAGACATGGAGAGACACTATCTTTATACACGGCAGTATTTTGTGTAGCAGTAGTAGTAGTACAGACTTAATGCTCAGGCTGCGGTATTCTGCCTGTGGTTCTCTACATCCCAGTGAGCAACTGAGACGGTATTTTGAAGCTCTCCTTAGCACAAAGATTAGGTACCTGAAGGGAAATACAGAGTGGATCCTTTTTAAGAATTAGTTCATAGCTTCTGAAAAAGTGATCAGATGCCTCAAAACCAATTTTTAGAATTTGGACAGCTTTGTAGGGTAAAAATTGCAAGACACTGCCACAGTTTTGAGGGTGAAACCCTGTGGAGGTATTGTATCTTTCCTAGTGGGACTAATGTTAATTGCTTCTGTTACACATGCATACTGGGTCTGAAATAAATAGCACAATGCCCCTATTTTGACAACTAATAAGTAGTTAATATACTAATTAAGCATCCTTTTTATTTTCTAGATCCAAAGAGAAGCACATCTAATAATATGTGGATTTTTAATCATAAATTACATTAAAAAGTTGTATTTAGATTTCATTTTGATTGCGGTCTCACAAATGGTTTCATTCTGAAAATGTTTCTCATTCAGAAGCAGACAGAAGTGTACCGTGAGGGTATCAGGGGACGGAATCCTGGTTTGTTTTAAAATATAATTATTCCCTACCATAACCTGGGTTTATGGAATATCCATTATAAAAATCCATATATTTTCTTGCTATTATTTTATATACATATATATACACATATATGTATGTATATATACATATTGGTTTATGCATGCATTTATTCAAGCATATACATTAAAAAAATCCAAAATCTCATGATTTGCATCGCTCTCTACAAATCAAACTCCTCTAAGGATATTTTATTATAGTTATTGGCTTAAGAATACTACCATACTACATAATTTTCAATTTTTTTTCTGAATTTGAACAAAAACCTTTGTATTAATGTCTCCAGTTATGGTAATGTTTTAACAACAATCATCACAGAAGCACAATCACTTCATGCTTAGAGAAGTCTCATCTTAACGGCCTCAAAAATAAGGCTGCATTTTAATATTCTCTTGCTTGGTGTTCCAGCAGGCCAAGTGTTAGGCATTATGTAGTCCACTACATCTGGTCATTTGCATTAGAGATGTGATAATTACCCAGTTCACACAGAAGAATTAGGCTTCAGACTTGATCCTATAAATCTGGATGGTAGCTGTGATTAACGCTTGCTGCTACTGAATGACTTATCACTGGAGCTCGTTAATGTGACCAGGGAAACAACTTAATGACAGCCCAAGGGCTGCTCATACTCTTCGTGGTTTTGCAGGAACTGGTACTTGCCCCAGAAATGAATTGTTTGGATTATGCAGGCACTGAATGACAATAGATAGTTAGGTAGCTATTTTTTTGCTTGCAATCTGAAAATATTAATGTGAGGTTTTTTGCAAGCATGAATTAACATGTGCAAGAGATTAAAAGGGCAACTGTTCCCCTTGGAGAGGTTCTTGAATTTCACTGGGTCACTGTTGCTTCAACAATAGTATGAAAAGAACGCTACACTTCTGGTTTATGACCCCTTTTCTACAGTTTTACAGACCAAAGCCCAACCAAAAGCCTCCCTCGTGTCATTTCCTAGGAAATGCTTACACAGCCACAGGTTTGGCAACACTCTGATAAGTGGTACTACCACAGCAATAGCAAATATCAGTGGGAGACATTGACTCGTGAAATTATCATGAGGACAAAACATCCCCACAGTAAAGAATGATATTTTAACCTAAACTTTACAAAAATAAACACTTGGAACTTCTTTTTGTTACCAGTTATTTTCAAACAATTTCTTTAGAGAAGGGTAACAAATGGTTTGTGCTACTTACAATACAGCTTGAAGACTCCAATATTTATTTTGAGATCTGAAAATGACTGAAGAAATATGAAGTACATATAGCAAACCCAAAAAGTATTCTGTCAAACACAAGTATCTTTCCTGATATACTTTACCTTTCTACATATATCTAAACCTGTACTTTCATCTCCTGCCCTTAACACTTCTGAACTTCTGTTGAGCACTCTCAGACAGCCCTTGTGATCCACTCAGAATCAGACAGGATGTTTTATAAATTTTTACCATCTTGGTTTCTCCAGAGTACGATTTTCATTTGAACATGTGTTCATACACATATATACAGCTGTTCCCAGGACCCTACACTCAAAGGCATAGAATGCATAATGCACTACTTGAGGAAGATCAAAATCAAGAATACACAAATAACTCAAATAAAAACTTTCTCAAAATATACTCAATGTTCCTTCCTGGTAAACAAATCTTTTTGTAATCCATCACCTTCTCTAAATCTTTAAGTCTTTCATAAGTTCTGACATACATAATGAAAATTCAACACTGAAATTTGTAAGAAATTTAATAAATTTAGAGTTAGACTGAACCACAGTCTTCAAATTAAGAAGTATAGAGAAGGAGTATAGGGCAACTCGAATAGACATCCAAAAATTATGGTAGAGAGGGGAAGCGCTGCTTACAGAACTCATCCAAAATGTAAAAACCTCCAGATCCAGTGTTCTGTTGAACTGAGATTTGATTCCATCTTTCCCTTCCCAGGATACCTGTCAACTAGTTGCCGTCAACCGCAGGCATTTGGGAACCAAGAGAGACACAGAGAACAACTTTTTCTTTCTTCCTGTTAAAGTAGGACTTTTTTTGCAGAAGAGACTTCAAATTTCATTAAGGTAGACCAGAAAATATCCCTTTTAGCCCCGTGCTTTAGAAATTTGGACAAAGACTTAGGTTCTGACCCCATATCAAGGACTAATTATGTGCTTTATCTAGCAACGATAGAATATAAAATGTGTAGGCAGCCTCTGAAATAGGAATTGGAGCATAAAGTTTTGCATTCCACGTGACTACTTGTACTTACTGGGATATAGTCAAGTGTTTTCCTTTTTCACTGAGGCACAGTAAATACTGAAACCTAACACAAATCAGCACAGCTTCAAAGAAGCTACGAGCTGACAGCAGCCTGCTGATTGGGAGTTCCTTTGTCACGAGGAGCCAAATACCTACAGCCATGACTGAGCGCTGTAGCTAGCAGGAGGCTGCTGTCACTTACTTAAAAGGACTAACACCTACTCCATTTTCAGAGGAACAGACTTTGAAGACAATTTCAGAGAAATACTGTGATTCCAAGACCTGATTTAAGTATACTTGTTTTCCCTGTCGGAGTCCCACAAAAAATTAGATGCTGTATGTCCTCAGAAATAGTTGCTTATTTTATGCTTAACTAGAAAAAAAATATGCCCTTCATACAGCTGTGAGTCTTCACCCTGAGTTAACTACCTGCCTTGTTAAAAAAAGCAAAAGGTGACTTGAACTAATCACTTAGCAGTGTCATCTAGCTAGCAAATGGTTTCCTCATGATTGTTCTCCCTGAGGCTTTTCTACCTTCTGTAAAAGACTAAATAGCAAATCAGTCAGAGTAAGAAAATCACTGCTAGTGTGTTCAAGGAACTGCCAGGTTCTTTTTCCTGCTGTAGAGAACTCAGTATGTAAAAGCTGGGCACAGGCCTCCTACATGGTAGCAGTACTTTCTAGGCATCATTTTTAGCTGCTTAGTTATTCTTGTAGGTTACACAGAAAGGAAATAACTTGACAAGATTTTAATTATGCCTTACCTGTACTTTACGAAGGAACTTGCTGATGGGTACCCAGCAGGAGCTGCCTATCTAACAGACAAAAATCTTCAACATCCAGAATTGAGGACCTGGCTAAACATCAAATTTGGCTACAGTGAATTCAGGAACTCTTTTCAGAATATCAGAGAGAATGCTAAAAAACCTCATACCAACGCCCACCTCCTGCCCCCCGTCCCATCCCCCCCAAAAAAAACAACACAACAAAAAAAGAACCACCACTTGAAAAAAAACCCACACAGAAAATAAAAGCACCCAGACGCAATAAAAGCTGTAGATGTCTCCTTTCCCGACTTGCAAATCTAGACCTCAGCAGACTCTGATGTACTTCGAAGTTGTAACTTACCTTGCTATTCATAGCTTCCCAATATTGCCTTTACAAGGGCCATAACAGCTTTCCTGAGCTAAATCAAGATAGTTTTCTCAGTGTGAGAGATCAGAAGACCTCTTAATTAACCTTGCTACAGTCGTTGTAATCAAACTAGTCTCTCCTATCCTGCAAAGCAGGAGTAGAAGTCGGAAAGACTGTGAATCACTGGAGTTGATTAGTCTGCTTAGGTCTGCTTAGCACGTCTGTTCCATGGCTGTAACAGCGTGCTCCATGGCAGGACTTCTGTGATGGCAGAACTACTTCCTCCATAGGGCTTTTAGGGGTAGTTGGGACTGAGCGAATAGATGTGGGTTTTCTTTTCCATTGTATTACATGAAAAAGCATTTATCTTGAAGGACTTTAATTCTGTTTAAAAAAATATATGTATATAACCTTGTTAACCAGATCACCCAGGAAACACTTAACCACAGGCCCAAGATGAAATTATTTGGACTGCGTCTAAATGAATAACATACTAGAAAGGGGCCATTTCCATCAGCAGTATTCAAATAGTTCACAAATCCTTCACTTCAGTACAGTCAAAACACAATAGAACAGGATTTTAGAGGCATAATCCTTTCCCCTGGCATTCAGTGACATGGCAAAGTCAGAAACCACTTTGGAAGGCAGGCCAAGCCACAGAATTTGTAGCCAGTCTGTCTGTAAATGGGTGAGTATTATTTTACTACTAAACAAAAATAAGAAAACTGAAACACCAGTAGTGATACTTCCTGAAGGACAATGACAATTGCAGCCCACTGTCCTCTGGCAGGGATTAGTTTCACAGCTCTGAGGAATTTCTGATATAACGGAGTAATGTGTCTCCAAAGATCAAAGCTAGCTATGAGAGCAGGATGGGAGTTAGCATTAGAAACACCAGGAAAGAATCAATCCAAATAAACCAATTTTACTCACACACACAGAGCCAGAGCCAGTAAAGGTTTGCACAGTACCTGTTTCTTTCCCAAGCCAACAGGAATGTAAGGACGTATGACTCTTTACTAAGTCGGATTTTGACACAAATTTTGTTGAGCAATCCAATCTCTTCTCTTGCAGCACCACCCTAAGCTGGTTTGAGTCACTAAGCATGACCCAGTAAAAAGAAAACTCTTCCTTCAGAACCAAGCAGAGACTTACTGCTGTAAGATTCTGTGCTTTCTGAGCAAAACCACTTTAACTCTCTACAAAATACTGGCATGTATATTACCGATGTCTATTCGTTAGGCCAAAAGTGTAGCAAATACATAAGAAATACGGTAGCTGCTAGCTATCTATCGCAAATAACCTATGTTACAGTATTCTATAAAGATAGCAAAACCCAATGTATATTCAGAGTAGTGCTATGCTCTGTAGTACTCTGTTCCTATAACTGAGAATGTTAAAATACTTCCAGCAAAAAATGCTTAATACTTGTTTACAGCTGTCAGCTTGGGTAATAATCTCTGCTTTTACAGAAAATCTCATTGCTACACATTCTTTCTATTTATTCCATTCTCTCAGATTACAGAATGTTGTTTCTGAGCTGCAGTATCCTTTCACCATATGCAAATTCCCCATGGCGGGAAACCAGACTGCACGAATTAGTACGGTTTACCTAAAAGCCTTCCAAAACCTCACTGCTGCAAAAGATTTTAACAGGCTGATGTATTACCACTGGCACGAGAGGTAGAGCACAACAAAGATTTCACATCAGATAACCGCAGTACAAAGCTCACAGCGTTTTGTCAATTCTGGACACCCAGCTGAAGTACGTTGGCCTAACTCGACTGGTGCCACTGAAACGTGCTTGTTTACGTACCGGTGTAGGCTCCACCGACTGGTGCTTAGCACCTCACAGGGGTATTCCTGGTTCTTTTGCCACCCACCTCCCACACGCCTGGCAGAATGGGTGAAGGCATTTTTTAAAACAAGAGAAGTCACCAGTATGCCCATCCACCTGTTCTCATCAGCCAGCACATAATCAGAGGGGTATTGTTCTTCTTTTTTCAATATGAAATGAAATGCTCCTAAAGTGGAGAGAAACTGAGTCACGATTAGTGACTTTAGCCAGGGTAGAAGAGCACATCATTTGCTCACCGTACATGAACAAACCTGGGGTGTAATCTTATACTGCCTCGACAATACCGACTATGAGTATTTTCTTTAGATGTGTGCGCTGTAGCAACAGCAATGTTAATGAAACAGTATGCATAGTAACAATTACAACAATGGGATATCAAGTTGTGGAGTATCATTTATCCCAAATGTAAGAAAATATTTTTTTTTCCTTTTAAGTAGAAAACAGAGAAAGTTTAATTTGCATAAAATTTTCTCATTATATAGTGGATACACTCATTCAACAGCTCATGTGCCACCCTCACACTTGGTTGCCAAGTAAAATACATGCAGAATCATAGCTAGTAAACATTTTATTGCAAAGATGCCTGGTTCAAGCCTCCCAGTCCTTGAATCTTTTAAAAAAATATTTCACAGTTATTATTCTGTCAAAAGGAACAATATTTAACACTAACTTTTGATGTCCCCAGATATTTTGGCTTAGATTTGAGTTCAACTGTTCTGTAGTTACTCAAGAAGTGAATAGGATCACATTCACTTTTCTTATGATCTTAGATGCTTGTTAACCTTGCTCTGAAGTGGGCAGTGCATTATGAGAGCCTGATTGTAGGTGCTAAATTGTTATTATTATGACTGAGACACACTAGATCTGCTCATTCTGGGAATGCTGTCAAAGCCCTCTGCATTACATAGAACACAAACATCTACAGTTGATGGGATTACCTTTCCTGTAGGCTCACTATGGCATTTTAGCTTCATGTAAACGCTGGCTTGCACCTCTGCTTTCTTGCACGTAACTGTATATTTTTGGGCATCACCTATTTTGTTGATTATTTTGTAATGTCAGTTCATGCACATATTTATACACGTTTGTATTGATAATGGGCTTAATCCTCTAGGGCTTTTCAAGAAACTTCCTCTTGTATGACCAGACGTGGTCTAATAAGAAAATAACTGCAGAGATTGCATCTGTCTCTTGCATGGAACCACAGGAGAGAAAGAAGCAGAAGTACTCCCTATGTTAAATCGTTTCAATCACAGATCACGAAAGAAATCCATGTCCTAGCTCTCCAACTGACCAAGGAAGCTAGCTATGCAGGGAGATGCATTATTCAGGTACAAAAGGATGAGAAAATATAGGAATATTTCATTCACAGTCAAGCAAATTCTTAGGTGTCTCAGCTTCAACCACCTTGAGAGCTACCTTGTTGAAGTGCTTTCAGGTGTGTAGCCTAGTATATGTTAATCTTCACCAATTCTTGCCATTTCATGTGTCCTTCAAAGGAGACCCTCAAATCTCATTAAGATCTTCATTTATTGACGAATGCTGGTTTATGAATCCAAATCTACTGTTTGCTATCAGTGTAACTATGCAACAAATACAGACCTAAACTTTTAAGAATTCATTTAACTTCTATGTTTTACTTATTTTTTTTACCTCCAGTAGAGAACTAACAGCTGTATGTAGCAAAGTTTTAAGAGAGCAAATTATAACAGGGAATAATAGGATCTGCTTACTCTTTTGCAGGTCATACAGATGCATGTGAGAGTTGGAGGGAGACAACCACATTAGAAGCCTCCAGGTGCATTCGCAGTAGCTTTGTAGTTTGGATCAGTAGTTTTGAAGCAGCTCTCCCCGTCATCTCCAACTAGCCATACTTGTGGTGTCACAGAATTTTCTCAAACTGGATTCCTCTGTGATGAAGATAAAGCAGAAGATGAGCCCAAGGACAGCGTCTAGAGCACTGCTACTGCTGAAGCTGCTCAGTCTATGGGTCCAGACGAAAGCTAGTCCAGAGTGACATAGCCTGGGTGGGCACCAGCACCAACTGTCACTCCTACAGATCTGCTTCTACTTTTTAGTGTAGTCTTTACGATTAAACGGAGCGTAGATAGTAAAAACACTGCCGTGGCCTAAGTGTATAACCATTTTCCTTTCTCAAAGCCATTTTTTATAACATATCCGAGCCCTTGTTAACATCCCAGGGAAGACAGAGGAAATAATCTAAAAGTTTAAATAGAGTTCAGAACACTGCAGTCAGACATGTATTTGTCACTCACTCAGTTGCAATATTGGAAACCTGTCATATATTCTGGAGATGGTTTCTGAAGGTCTTCACGAATCTTCTAAAAATTTCTGCAGACATCTCAAGTTCTCATGGCGGGACCTGCTGCCTGTCAATGGGAGACAGTCTTGTGCGTTGCTGCCCTCCTCCGTACCTTGAATCACAAAGCAAAAGTCAACAGGAAGGAGACAACGTGATACAAAATTACCCTAGCCTTCACCCTGCTCCAGACCACTCTGAAGTAGATCATTAGATGCAAAGCAAGCTATGTTCAAAATTACCGACAGAAATTGAGTTGCAAAAATGCAGTTGCACTCTCTATTAACAGGAACTGAGGAGTGAGCTGGAGGCCTCTCCAATGTGTAGGCATATAGGGCCCACCTTGCACAAGGGGGATATCCTGTACTGAAGATACTAATTTTTGCAGCTTAATAGTCCCTGTGATGTGACATAAAACGTCTGTGCCACGGCAAAGAGCTTGGCTTGGTAACGTTAAGCCTGCAGGATAAATGAGATATAGAACAATAACATTACAATGCAACCCACATCCTCACCCCTACGCTTAGCAGTGTTCACATTAGCTTCTTTACTTCATTGTGAAAAATGAAGTTTGTAAATCTCTATCTTGATAGCATCTAGCTTTCAGGTCTATTATTCCTACCATGACAATCAAGGGCATTGTTGACATTTCAGATGTTTTCTTGGCTCAGTTTAGCAGCAAGAAAACATGAGGATAATTAACAAGGCCAGTACTGATGGGAATCTGCCAATCAGAGACAACAGCTAGGATTTTTGTAGGTAAAGAAAATTCTCTCTTCTGATATTTGCATGATGCTAGATAATTGAGGATCACTTTTCATTAGCTGAACTTGCAGATGTCATTTGAGCTTTTAGAAGGCCCAGTCTCATTACATCGGATACTACAGAAGATCTCTTTTGCATCACTAGATCTCCATTAAAGGTCAACCGACAACACTGAAGTGTTGCTCATAGAGAAATCATCAAATGTAGCGTTATTGATCAGTGTGTAATTGTTGCAATACAATTCATGAAGTTACCAATAACTGTTTTTCTCCAATAAAAAAATTTTACTAGGTGAGTCTGTATTTGATATCATACCATTCTTTAGGGAAATATATAACCAGGGCTTTACTCTTTTTTTTAATCAGACAAGCATGATACTTCCGATTATCTGGTATTTCCAGTTGTTAACATAACTTGCAAATGGTTTGTAAGAATCGAAGTATGAGGTTTTCATTTTAATACTTGATTTAGGAGTCTCTTCTTGCTATCAGCCACGGCAGAGGCTAACTAAGAAAATCAAGATTTGTCATCTTCTGACATATTATGGCCACTATCACCATTCAGTCTCCCCGTCCTTCAATTTCAGGTGCCAGAAATGGACTATGATTTCATCAATTATCAGATCTCTGGACTATGATTTCTTCAATTATCAGATCTTTCTTCTTTCTCTCGTTTTTAAGCAAACCTCTGGGTAGGGTTAGTGAGCCTTTTTTGCTACCCCTCTTGGTCCTTGAGAAATATCTTCACTGTCCAGAAAGATACAACATGGTAAAATTATCTCTTTAACTGCTTAACTATGCCACTGAAGAACATGTCATATTTTGTTGGTCCAGTAACACAGATCGAGGACCTGATGGGACAATATGCTGTCTATAACGGCATCAAAGGCATGTGTCCCATCAAAGTCTGATTTTCATGCAGAAAGTGTGAGACAGGCACCTAGGTCGGGCTCTCCCTAATAAGAAATTGAGACACAGCCAAGGTATGCAACTGAAACGCTCTAGAGATCTCCAGAACTGGATGCAGTGCTCTAGGGATCCTCGCTCTTCTTCAAAGCATCTTATGAACTTCTCTTTTCATTTCCAAATATTAAATACTGCAATACTTCTCCTGAAACTTCTTAAGTAAGCTCTAATTCAGGAGGGAGAAATGAAATAGATTTCATTCAATTAATTTATGTTCCTACAGTTACCGTGCTTTTGATGAGGAAGAACTGTTAGAACTGTATGCTAGCCTTCTCCATATCAGCTGAACTAATAACTGGACACTCTTCAGGAATAGCTGACCAACTTCTTTTTATTCATAGGGCTGTTACTGCTCACTCAGAGGGCACACTAGTGTTAGCAACGACTTTTAGTATGTGAGCCAGCATGCTTTTAAAGAGTATTAGCGTGCTATCTGCATCTTATGTCTATTTTTTCCTAATTACTTGAAATCTGGTACATCGTGGAGTATTATCTAATTCAGTCATTTTGCTCATTCAGCACTCAGCTGATGAAAGGTCTGACGTGGTCAGGGGAGCAAAGGAGCTCCAAAGGAGGCAGCTACTATATAACAGGGAAAGACCTATGTCCCTTCTGACCCAGACACATTTCAAAACCCAAAGTGTAAGGAAGGAAAAAAAATCTGAATTCCTTTTTAAATAATCAAGGGCTCCAGAGATTTCTGTCAAATGTAAATCTGGTACTCTTGATACACATCACTGCACATAAAAGAAAGTTACGGGTAAATAATAGTGGGGTTTTCTGAGGGTTATGGGTAAAGGGAAAGAACAGAGAAACTCTCGCAGGGGTTTCAGGAAGCTGTTTATTATGCCAGACCAGCGTCATAGACACAATGTTCTGCAACCCAAGAGGGGAACTTGTAACTTTTTCATATGGTCTTCTAAGATTAACATTATTAGCATTATGGTTTACTTTTTTGTAATTTTTCTAAAATGTTCTCAGGAGATGCTACTATCTTTCTTACTGCTGAAGTGTTTCAGTAGGGTTTTCCCTCCTCCTGCCCTTAAGAATATATCTCCTTAAGCATCTTACCACCTCCTCATAACAAACAGTGCTGCCTTCAGAGATTTAGGGAAGTTTACATTGCCCAGCTTCTCCGAGGAGGCGGTTAAAAGTGGAAGACTGCACGTCTTTTCAAGGAAAGACACAATCCTTTTCCTTCCCCACCTCAGGATATCCTTGCTTTGATATCATACAAATACGTAAAATGAGCCAAGTGGAATCCATCCCGCTGTCTCGTAGATGGTAAAAGGGAATGAAGCATTTCTTTTCAAGAAACTTTCTGCCTTCGGTAGTCAGGCAGAATTTGCACGTAACATCAGATATCGTGCTAAGCGGACATGAAGCAGAAACAGTAAAACATCTAGCTTCCAAAAACAGCTTATCAAGTGCTCATTCTATTTTTAATCCTTCAGAACCATTGCAGCGTGCAACTTTCAGACATAAAAATGCTTTTACTCCTACTCTCCCAGTTAGATGTGTAAGAGACGTCTCAAACCCAGCCAAACAAGCAAAGAAAACACTACTAAAATACAGAGTAACAAGCTCTGTGTTACAGGAATAGTTTTTGTATCAATATTCATTTACTGCCAAGTTGCAAATTCAGGCTGATTCCCAACACCAGCCTGAACTATATAAGCAGCATCAATCAGTCAAGCTTTATTGCATCTGCTTTTGTTGTGGCAGAATTATATATCTTATTAAAATATGCAACAGGAATACACAGAGGAAGTATACAACACAAGTACAGACTAAAATACCTAGTAAAATACAGCAAAAGATGCATTGATGTATAGTATAAGGTAATGTTAACACAGCAAATGCTCTGTAACAGCACTGCTGAGAATATTCTAGCATCACATTGCTGTACTCTCTATAGTCCCATACCACACTCTTACCTCTGAGGAATTTTTGTCTGTTTAACCTTTCAAGTCCTCCTAAGTGTGCTAATGCCAAAAAGGAGTCTTTTCTCCCCTCTCATCAAATAACCAAGTAAAATATTTATTTCCTGGTTATCTATTTTAATATTAGAACTGTGTTCGATTCTCCTTTCCTATAGAAAAGAAGCTCGTATTTCTACTCCCTCTGCTTTTACAGAGGTGCTTCCTTTACCTGGCAGTCTGTGCTTTTATGTCACAGATGAATAACAACAAAGATGAGGGGGGGGATGAGAGGATCTTTTTTCCTTTAAGCAGCCATGACTACATAATTTTTTATTGTACTCCAGTTTCTACCTTTGATCCTCCATCCTCAGTTCTAAAGCCGAAGTACACTCCTGCCCATGACTTCTTTCCCGTTGAATATGAGCATAGCAGTTCCAATTCTCAAGCTTTCTTGTGCTAAGCACCCCAAAAATGGTCCTGATATTCCTGTGCCTGGATCTTCCTTAGCAGACTTTGGCAACAAGAGTTAGCAGAAAGACTCTTACTCTATTCAGGTTTTCCTTCAGCTCCCTTTTAGGGTATACTACCTAACGAAGGAAGGCAAGATCAGGACATTTTTAATCATTGTATGTAAAAGTTAATGATTTTATATGAAAGAATAAAGTAAGTGCATATGGTTTGGGGCACTGGAAAGATTTCACCTGGAGCCACAGGTCTGGTGTTTCTGTTTTCTCACCAAGTATAATTCAACTCCACCAAACTGAGAGCGGAGCTAAGTGTGAGTAAGCTTTTCCAAAGAAGTCACACCTTTGTTTAATCGTAGTGCGTAGCGATGTACACCATTTCTGCAAACAAAGCGTTTCAGTTCTCACCTACATCTTCCGGAACCCACACAATTCTAGTAGCTCCTATAGATTTACTGATACTTTACACAAGCTCCAAATCCACATCAGAGATTCTTAACTGCTAGGATTCCCTTCATTCCACTTAAAACAAAAGTAAACACCATAGTTAGAACTCCTTCTTCCTGCATCAAAACACACTTCTCTGGGCTGAGCCATGCCCCCTTTTCTGCCTGCCTGCCCTGTGCAGCGGTGCAAGCTGCACGTGGAGACGCTTCTGAGACTTGGGCATTTTCTTTCACCTGTTAGAGCGATTGCACCGTTAGTTGTTCCAACAGTTGATCCGTATTACAGTTCCCAGTGATGTTAGCAAACTGGTGATGTTGGACCAGTCGCTACTTATTATGAGTGATCTCAACAGGAAAAAGTATCACAAGACAGCATTTCTTGTTAAAATCTTTGACTGCCAGAAGGTAGAAAAATCAGTATGCAGCTGAAGTAATGAAGAGCCTGCTGCATGTATTGCCTGTGAAATGTAATCAAACATTGATTTTTTTACATTCTAGAAGACTTAAAAGATATTTCCAAGGTATTATTCATCCTTTCTATCTTTCCTTCTTTTCTTCTCCATCTTGTAATAACCAGAAGGTATAACAGACTCCAGAGTTTAGTAAAATACTGGAAACATCCTGAGATTTTCCTGTTGGATTTTACATCAACATGTTCTTGGAACAAGGGGTGCATATTGGGTTTGTGTGGCCAGGTTTGGGTAGCAGGGGGGTTACAGCAGTGGGTTCTGTGAGAAGCTGCTGGAACCTTCCCGTATGTCTGATAGAGCCAGTGCCACCGGCTCCAAGACGGACCCACCGCTGGCCAAGGCTGAGCCCATCAGCAACCAGGGTAGTGCCTCTGGGATAACATATTTAGGAAGGGGAAAAAAACCCTGTGCAGCTGCAGCTGGAAAGAGGAGTGAGAATATGCGAGAGAAACAACTCTGCAGCCACCAAGGGCAGTGCAGAAGGAGGGGGAGGAGGTGCTCCAGGTGCTGGAGCAGATTCCCCTGCAGCCCATGGAGCAGAGCACAGTGAAGCAGGTTGTCCCCCTGCAGCCCATGGAGGTTCACATGGAGCAGATCCCCACCTGCAGCCTGGGCAGGACCCCACGCTGGAGCAGTGGAATGCCCGAAGGAGGCTGTGACCCCATGGGGAGCTCGCGCTGGAGCAGGCTCCTGCCAGAACCTGTGGCCCCATGGAGAGAGGAACCCACGCCGGAGCAGGTTTGCTGGCAGGGCTTGTGACTCTGTGGGGGACCCACGCTGGAGCAGCCTGTTCCTGAAGGACAGCACCCCGTGGGAAGGACTCATGCTGGCGAACTTCATGGAGAGCTGTCTGCCATGGGTGGGACCCCCTGCTAAAGCAGGGGCAGAGTGTGAGGAGTCCTCCCCTGAGGAGGAAGGAGAGCCAGAGACAACGGGTGATGAACTGACTACAGCCCCCATTCCCCATCCCCCTGAGCCGCTCGGGGGGAGGAGGTAGAGAATTCAGGAGCGAAGTTAAGCCTGGGAAGAAGGGAGGGGCAGAGGGAAGGTGTTTTAAGATTTAGTTCTTATTTTCTCATTACCCTACTCTGATTTGATTGGCAATAAATTAAATTAATTTTCCCCAAGCTGAGTCTGTTTTGCCTGTGACAGTAATTGCTGAGTGATCTCTCCCTGCCCTTATCTCAACCCACCAGCCTTTCGTTGTATTTTCTCTCCCCTGTGCAGCTAGGGAGGGGAGTGATAGAGCGGCTTTGGTGGGCAGCTGGCCTCCAACCAGGGTCAACCCACCACAGGTTGTAAACCACAGACTCCTTAATTAACTTCACTAATATGGAGTATTTGGGACTAAGAATCTGAGTTTTGCTCGGTAAGGAAATTAGCTTCAGATCTGAATTAGAAGTCAAACATAGGTTTTATCCTTTTAACTCTGACAGCCTTTCCTCCAGTGACTCTTGACAATTCACTCAAGCGTAGCCAGCCACACACACCTGGTCCAAGGTGAAGTTTTCTCATCTGAGTCAGAGACTCGAACAGGCTACACCTTGCTGTATAGACATGTTCTACTCTTGAAGTAATTATACTTTTTTCAAAGACAGCGCTACAAAAATATATCATGTCAGCAGCTCTTTTAAGTAAGTAGCCTGGACTACCTTTTGTTAGAAGTTAGCAGCTACAGTAGCTTGCTTAGGAGGCCTTACAGTCTACAGGACAACTTTGAAGTAGGCTTATACTGCAGCTGTAGAAGATGCAGAATTGGAATTCACGTGATAGATTCAGTTCTTGGCTGTGTTACAGATTTTTCAACTATCTTTGGGAGACAATTTAGCCATTGAATCTGGAATTCAGTCCTCTTACACATCTCAGATTGTGCTGTCATCTAAGATTTCTTTGCCTCTTCTTTTCTCCTTCCCCACATGCTCATGTACCCTTGTCACTCATATATTATGTTGACACCTACATTTAGAAGCCTAAAGCTTATTACACCTCTCAGGTGACCCTTCACACATGCTCAGCACACAAACCTCTGATTTGCATCCAAGCCCTATCATAGTGTTTCTCCTACTTTCAAGACATTTACATTCATCCTCTGCTGTCCTCAAAGTCCTTATTTTTGGTCATACCTGTATTATAGTTACTCTGTCCTACCAGATTAGCTCTGACATTCCTGAAGCAGAAAGGCAGCTTGAACACCAGATGAAAGTGCTGACTCCTTAAGGGCTTCTCTTGGTTTGTACATTAGTAAACAGTGAAAGCCATGACATAACAAGCGCAGGATTTTTCCAGAGGAGATCAGCACGGAATGGCTGTTAGGATGGGGACGGCTGGCGGAAGCTGTGGGTGACACCCTAGACTATGGCTGAGAGCAACGGTATGGGTAATTTTGAGAGTTAGAAAGGAAGCAACAGAGATTTTTGAGTTCAGTGGGGGCAGGACTGGAACAGGGAATATAACAATACTGTGGATTTCTATCTACAAATGTAGTAGGAGATGAGAGATAGGCCCCTGAGGCAAGCTAATAGACTAGTGATGTATGCCACCTAACGAGTCCTGAGAAGAAATGCAAAGACCTTCTACCAAATCTGGCTTCCTACACTTCACAGATGAACACTCTGACATCTTTTCTGGGATGTGTTCCTTGCCAAATACGTAAAAAGCCTCACATGCCTCAAGTTTTGGGTGAAAGAGGCTCTAAATATTCTTTCGGTCTCAGTCCAGGCTCAGTCTGTGACCCAGCCTGGGTTATTTAGATGATATCCAGCCTCTCCTCCTGGCCTCTAGTCTCTCTCACTAGATGGCTGTTCCATCCTCCTTCTCCTAATACATAAGATCATAGAATCACAGAATCATAGAATCATTAAGGTTGGAAAAGGCCTCTAAGATGATCAAGTCCAATCGTCAACCCATCACCACCATGCCTGCTGAACCATGTCCTGAAGTGCCATATCTACATGCTTTTTGAACACCTAACCTAAGACGAACACAAGTCTAGTACAAAAGACACGCAAAGGGTGAGTGAAGTTCAAGGAAGCAAAGGCTTTATTCTGAAAGAAATATACAACAAATAGTGAGGGGAGGAGTGCCCACATGAGATCAAAGAATATCAGGATGCTGTTTGGCTGTCTTGTGGTGTGGAAGTGTGATGGAACTGAGATGCAGGTGAGTGTCGTCTCTAAGTGAGGAGTCAATGTGTCCTTCTTCCAAGACATTTCTCGATATCCAGCCCTGCAACCAAAGAGACAAGTAGCCCATTTTGTAGCTTGACTCTAGAATCCTCAATCAGGTGTTTTTTTTCCACCAGCTTCCACCAAATATTTCACACCAGGAGCCACAGACCAAATGTTCTGAGGAGGATGTGCAGACACAGTTATGGCAGGGGGAGGTTATACCACAATTACAGCTGGTATGACCACAGTCACAGTCACCAGGTTCTGACCTGCCTATGGGTTCTTTGGCCTTAGGAAGATCTTGACCTCTGTCTCAGGCTCAATATAGGCTGTCTGGCAAAGCAACTGTAAAAGGTGTGGGCAGCGGGCCCTCTTCTACTCCGTAAATGGCTGTTCTTGAGGAACAATTTTCTTGTTTACCTACTGGGACCATTCTAGATTCTGGCACAGAGAAGGCTTTTTGTTCAATTTTATTTTTCAGGCTCCTTGCTCTAACAAGGAACTGTGGTACCAAACCACACAGGTTGGTACTTGAAGTACTTGATTTCTTGCACATGTAATGGCTTTGGCCACCTTCTCCTGCACCTCCTCCGCTCTCTTCTCCTGATGTATCACTCAGCTGATGTCTCTGACTCAGCTTCCACCAACACTCAACACCTGGAATCCAGACTTGGGCACTGACAGGCTGCAGAGTGCAAGGATCAGGAATGGCTGACAGGTGTGAGAAGGAGTGGGAAGGCTGTAGTCATGTCACTAAGATTCCTTTTGTATTTAAATTCAAGCTTGTTTTCACTTTTAACCTCTTCCTAGTGGCTTGGACATGTTTCTGAATCCCACCATTGACAATCAGAGAGCTCAGAACTTGCTGTCAAGGCTGAACACAGGTACATGACCCAGCCATTTCCTTCACCGTCAGTTCTGAAATAAGAAAAGTGATCAGGAAAGACATTTCCCAGGCTGCATAGTTACTGTGACATGTTATGAACAGACGGCCCACAAACACACAGTGACATCCAGTGGGCCAGAAAGCGATGTCTCGCTGATGGTAGCGCCTCTTCTTTTCTTCCTGTTCTTCTGTTGCTCACTGGGCCTTGCAGTATTTCTTCAGAAGCAGGAGTGGTGGGGTGACTCTGAGGTCTTTGTACAAAAGAGAGTTTTGACAGCTATGATGAAGGAGCGCATCTATATGCAGAAGCAGGAAAAAGGTAGAGGGTGAGGGGAGGGTGATGATTTGTAGATGTTCTGTGAATACCCTGCAGGCAGAACGATGCCTAAATGACAGGTGAACCTAAAAGGATTGATAGATTTCCACAACAGTTGGGCTCTTTATCTTTGTTGTGCTGAAATTTCTCAGCATGGGGATAATTACATTTTCTTCCTTTCCCCTATTTTCTGTTTTCTTTATAAACAGAATTGTCCTTCTTCTATGCTTACCCCTTCCTAACATTTCCATGGCAACACACAACCCATATAAGTACCTGTAACTATTTCTTTCAAAAAGCACAGGGAAGAAAACCACTATTTCTATGAAAACATTAAGATTTAGATTTATATATATATATATATATATATTCTTTTATATATATATATATATGTATTTTCTTATATCCATGACTGAGTTTCTCCAGGTTTGAACAACTACCCTTTAAAAATAACTCAGCTTGAAAAACAAAATCCAACTGAACTAAGGTCTTCTCTTACTACAAAGCTCAGGCCCGTACCTCTGCTCAGCATCTCCACTCTCAGAAAACTGCTAGTGGGTGATTTTAAGACCACTGAATGTTTTGTGGCGCAAGCGTACTAAATAATGTTAAGTATTCATAAATGGCATAGAGCAAGTCCCACAAGCAGCACTACAAAGCGTAGGCAATGTCATTAAAATCAGCAGAGTTCTGCTCGTGCAGTGCAAGTATGCGAAACCTTAATCAGCCCACTCTGCTCCTGACTAATTACAGCGATGACTGATGAAATAGTTTGGTTTGAAACCACATTTTTTTATTTCTATGTGGCTTAGTAATCACCAGCCTGAATCTCCACGCCATTTTTACCAGAACCGCAGAAAACTTTCCCTTATTTAATCCCCCACTCCCATACACTCTCCTTCATTTAGTCAACGGTAAATTACCTGGGCATTGTTTACGCTACAAAATTTCAATGCAACAGTAAAATAGCCTTGAGGTATTGCGTAATTATTGCAGATGCATGCACCACATCCACAAGGCAATGCCGGCCACGATATGCCATGTGCTGTCATAGCAGATATCTGGGATGGCATTATTTCTTCGTGAGGCCATTGGTTACAGTGGCTTCTCAGGAAGATGATATGAGACTGCAGTAGTGCTACGTGTTGCCATATACGTACCAGATGTCCGTAGGAAGTCCACCAGTTAAAAAGTTTACCACTGCCTATGTCTGTAGTCGAGAGCTTTTCTGCCATTTCAGAGTCAATGCAGAGCATTTTTAGTCATTTAAATTATCTTTTTCTTTGTGTGTCAGTTCAAACGAACTTGCATTAGGTGAAACTTGAGATCAAAGACTCTCACTCCGGATATGATAAATAAAGGTGGGGTTTATTGTCCCAGAAAGGCCACCCAATAAAGCAAGGCCCAAGTAAGTTTGATGGACCTTAATTTGCCAGGTTGGGCCTTATGACCCGACACAATGAACTCACTGCTTGGCACGTAATTGCAGCTAGAAAATGGTTTCTAAAAGTTGACAGACGTTAGAGGGGTTTTATATCTACTTTTACTTACTTTGACAGCTAAGAATTGTGATGTGAGCAGACTGCCAAGATTTTGTAGTGCAATTAAGTGACAAGCAAACTTTAAAGGGATTTAGAGCTGGGCTGCAAGTTGAAAACCAGGCTCATGTCTGGATTTAGATTTGATTTCAATGGAATGCCTTCCTGTTTTCCTGCCCTTAAGCTTTGGCTCCTCCAGCAACAGACGCTGAAAATAAGTTACAAAATTGAGGTCCTGCAGCAAAGCATGCTCACAAGAAAATGCTTTTCACAAGGTTCTGGAATTCTCCTTGTTATCTTTATTCTACATGGACATCTTATATTTCTCACTTTCTTCTATCTATTCCCTTTCTTACATTTTAATAATAGTTCTATAACTCCTTTCTGATAGCTTCAGGGTTTTTCAGTTCCCAGGTTTTGTTTCTTGTATATATATAAAATTTTTCCTTTCAATGTTTTGTTTCTTTTTGTTTTATTCTCTTCTTTTTTTCCTTTTGACTCACTTTCTGTAAGATTTCAGTCATGTGTTAGTTAACTTTTTTTTTCTCCACTGCTTTTTACTTTCTCAGTCGACATACTTTTTTTTTCCTAGTCTCTCAAGCTAGCACACCCTGAGCTTTGCAAGATTTCAGCCATTTTCTAGTTAATAATTTTTCCCCCCACTGCTTTCTGCTTTCTCAACTGACATGTTTTTTTTTGCTAGTCCTTCAGGTTAGCCCACCCTGAGCTCTGCATAACATTCCAGGGCTGTTTCCAGTACCCACGCTAACTAATTTTAAGATGGTTTAGCTATCTCTACATAACAGTGCAATCTGTTATATAGATGTTATCTGTCTTTAACCTACTTAGCTCAAGTATCAATTACGGTGCATTGGCCCAAACAACAGATGAGTGGCCATGTATCAAGAGTTTTTGGCAGGCCCCTAAAGCCCATATTTTCATTGTAATTGACACATGAGCTAGCTATATCAATTTGAATACAATCCATAAGTTAGATGAGCTACAGGCATATTCATGACTGCAGTGTCACAAGTTTTCATTCCAAGCATGCCTCAATCTGCTCCAACCATGTTTGCCTTTTTTCCTTTGGCCCATTTAGCCTGAAGTTTCTCTAGCAATGTGTGGGATCAAAGAAAGCAGCCGGAATTAAGCATTTTCCTAGGAGACCTTTAGTGCAAGCAAGAATATTTTCATTGAGGAGCACCTCCCCTGTACCTGTCCTTATATCTCCAGTCTTCCCACTTTTCACTTCTTTCAAATGTATGTAACAATTACATAAGTACATACTATTAAAGAATTTAACAATTTTAATGAATTGACAACTAAAAGCTTTTCACTCTAGTGAGCTTAATATCTCTGTGAAGTTTTTGCATGAAAATATGGGGCACTAAAATCAGGCTACTGAGCAGCAGATGTATAACTGTTACACTAAAGACAATGGCAAAGCTCTGATTAATCCCAGGGGAGCCCAAATTCTGCCTAAGAAAACCTGAGGTGCCATTCTAGGACTGGTCAGGCTTCTTCTATGGTGAAGATGAAAGGAAATGAAAGGCTTTTGAGGAAGCATTAGAGCCCAGCAAGTTGAAAATTCAACACCTGCTCACCTCAACTGCAAAATATTAAGCGTACATGTTCCTACTTACCAAAATGTCCCTGAAGCAGCTGCCACCTGTTTACTTATGATAGGGGTAACTGAGACATTTACTGGCAGATAAATTCCACCTTTTAGTCTCAGATACTCTCCTTCAACAAGGCACAGCATAAAAAAAAAGATTTGGCTCTGAGTCAAGCAAGCTAATTCCTCATTTAAATGCAACGAATACTAGACATATAAGTAAACAGGAAAACCAGAACTTACTTATTACAAAAGCAAGTTTAGCCTCCGCTGCTAAAGCAAAGTATTTTGCAGCTGGTGATCTCGAAGTTGGAAAACGCAGCCCCTCCACTAAGGAAAGGGCTCCTATGATTTACATTATACTACAAAACCGACTGAATGCTGAAAAATACATCAAGCATTCTGAATGCCATCACTAAGCAAAGCAATGTAGAGTTCACATGGGATACAGCAGAGGCACTGGTGCAGCACATATTGAACTTTGGGTTAGAGCGCCGTGGATCTGCTTCACAGCAACTTTCATGCTCCACACATGACATGAATCTCTCCCTTTAGCTTTTTAACTTGCTTTGAGGGCTAAGCTTTGTCAGAGTTACAACTGTAGTTGGGTCAGGGAACTCCAGCCCAACCTGCCTGTCCCCAGACGCAATTAGAGGATTGTTTCAAAGATGTCTAGGGAAAGAGGGTTAACTGTATTCCATACGGCTTCCCTGATACGGGGCCATGGCTCCGTCCTGCACGCAGCGTGGCTCCTGAGCCCTGCTGGAACTGCATCTCAGAGATGGGAACCTGGAATCCTTCGCAGCTGCAGTGCAGGACTGACCAAAATCGACCTAAAATAGCTGTATTCACAGAACAAGAGCGTCGTAAGGGTTGGAAGGGAACTCTGGAGATCATCTAGTCCAACCCCCCTGCCAAAGCAGGGTCAGCTACAGCAGGCTGCACAGGACCGCATCCAGGCAGGTTTTGAATATCTCCAGAGAAGGAGAATCCACAACCTTCTGGCAGCCTGTTCCAGGGCTCTGTCACCCTCAGAGGGAAGTTTTCCCTCGTGTTCAGGGCTTCAGTTTGTGCCTGTTGCCCTTGTCCTGTCGCTGGGCACCATTGAAAAGAGTCTGGCCCCGTCCTCCTGACGCCCACCCTTCAGATATTTAGAAGCATTTATAAGGCCCCCTCTCAGCCTGCTCTTTTTCAGCGTAAACAAGCCCAGCTCCCTCAGCATTTCCTCATAGGAGGGATGCTCCCATCTCCTCATCATCTTCGTTCTAAGAAGTTCAAACTTTTTATCTACTTGGTGTTTACTTTAGCCTGCTTTGAACTGCTCTTTCATACCTTAAACTTCACTTCAAAAATTTCTTGCTTTCTGCTTCCCCATATATAGTAAACTAATCAGAGACTGCAAGAACTTCACCTTCATTTATTAGGCTCTTCTGACTTGAAGAGACTGCGAGTTCCATCACACATCTGGTGGCTGAAAGCCCACCGAGGAGACCAGGAGATTCAACAGCACTAACAGGCTGAGGCTGTTGCCTCCAGCACATCTGTCAGGCAGCAGCTGGGGACGAAAGCAACCAACGTAAGGCTGCTGGCAGCTGCTGCCGAACAAGCTCCTGCCAAACTCAGGCTGCAGAGCCTTGCCATGTGTTTATAGGCTATTTGCTAGTGTTCCCTGAGGCCGTAATTAACACTTTGCACTGGGAATGTGAGGGCAATCATCGTGTTGTGCAAAAACATCACATGTCCAAGAAGGAAGAAGATGGTTTGATTTGTGGTTTTTAGGATCATGGCTGTGAGAGACTGGAAGACCTTCCTCACAGAACAGAAGGGGACAGAAACATGTCGCATTATATGCTTTAAGGATGCATTAAATAGAGCTTGCATCCTTATGGATCATCAGCATAAAGACTCAGTCACAGAATCACAGAATCACAGAATCACAGAATCACAGAATCACAGAATCACAGAATGGTCGGTGTTGGAAGGGACCTCTGTGGGTCATCTAGTCCAACCCTCCTGCCGAAGCAGGGTCACCTACAGCAGGCTGCACAGGACTTTGTCCAGGCGGGTCTTGAATA
>Ga0065711_1028557_pt1 | contig 40509 bp, 21 predicted proteins | sample Hoacrofraction12_FD_59098 | JGI IMG/M metagenome (GOLD analysis project Ga0065711, IMG submission 59098) | Hoatzin crop microbial communities from Cojedes, Venezuela - Epithelial fraction 12 v2 (version 2) | ecosystem: Host-associated > Birds > Digestive system > Esophagus > Crop | place... | reverse complement strand
CCCTTCCCTTCCCTTCCCTTCCCTTCCCTTCCCTTCCCTTCCCCTCCCTTCTGCTTCTTAAAAAGAGCAAGAAGAAATTTCTTGAAGCACGTACATCACAGTACAGCTTTAAGTTGTTCTACAACATAAAAAAGAAAAGTGAAGTACTATATCAATAGGCAGTTAGGATTTGAAATGTTTTAACAAGACAATTTATCAGTTAAAATGACTATACATTTTTAAATAAGCTAAGGTATCATATTTAAAATATTATACATCCAGCTCTCGTTTTGATAAATCCAACTAAAATAATAAAACCAAATACAGATATTTAAATAATTCTAGATGAATCATATCTACATAGAACAACTACCTAATATAAATCTGGAGTAACTCCATTGACTTTACCTGTGAAGATGCATTGCACAGGAAGTGAAAGTTCCGTGCCCACACTTATGTGTGCCACTCAGGTCTGTAGTTGATGCATCTGTAAGACTGGACTCAGAGCTTAAAAAACCCTCCTCTGCTTATGGTCTATATCATGCACGTGGACAAAGAAGGATGATCTGACTGTGTTTTTTTGTCAAATAGGCCACCTCTATCTTATGCTTCACTCATACCCTGAAAACTCAGCAAGTCCTTAAATTCCTTGTTTAATTGAGGGCTCTGTACCATATGTTCACGAGTCAGTTTCACTCAAAAAAGCGACCAATATTATCTAAATGATAAATGGCTATAAAGCTCTCAAGGAAGATAATTTATCTTTTCAGTTTCTAAGAAAAGCTTTTTCAGATAGATACATTTCCAAGATAAACATCTGCACTTTGAAACTTGTTATGCCCATTTCTGTTAAGAGTCTTTTTTGCTATTGTTTACTTCACTGCTTTTACAAATTCTACGTAACTAATTGAAGGATGAGAGGTCCCACCATACAATGACAGGACCAGAAACATATTTTGTTCTGTATGTAATATAAGTACTTTAAAATATTGTGTTTCATTATTTCAGTAAGAAGATAACATATATGTTTCACAGGGCTTGCAAGTGAAGGTTCTGTGCAACCCAGATTTAAAACTAGGCCATAAATCTTGCAAGATGAAGAATTTAACAGTTTCCAAAGCTTTCTTGTTGCACTTAGCCATATAATAAAAGGAGATTCCTGTGTAGATTATAATTTATAGGCACAATACCAAGTGTAGCATTTTCTTTTTCATCCCTTCAGACACTGTTTCACGAAGTTAAATAACTCCAATTGTATTTAATAAGTTTTCTTGTATAAGAACACGCTCATGAAATATACGGTAGTCAAATACATGTTTTAACTTTTTTTGAGTTTTAGAATGTTCCTGTTATTGTGATCAGCTTTACTGGATGTTGTACACTCTCCATAATACACAAAAGTCATGCAAATCTTCTGTCCCAGAGATATATAGCAATGGGACGAAAATTAAAAGCATCATGGAATTTGACATAGATCAGGATTAACTTTCTTAAAAACAAGACAAGTACAAATAAACATGAAACTCTTTTTCTCTTCCTTTTCATATTAGCTAAACCATGCTTCATAATAAACACTGTTTTTACAAGACACACTATGAAAATTCCCATGATCCCCAGAACCATTTGAGAAAAACAGTGTGCTGGGGCTTTCTTCCCATAAAGCAATTATCAGGCTTTATGTCCTGTGACATTTGTCTGTCATTCTTTCTAGCTTTTATGCGGTGATGAATCTTCTAACAGTCTTTTCTGCTACTAACACAGACATCTGAAGTACCTTTTATGACTACGACCTGAACTATGAGAGCAGCTTTTGACAAACATAGGTATAGAGGGAGAAGGGGAAGAGGCAAGTAACTGGGGTAAGTGAGGCAGTTACTTGAATCTGAGAACTGCAAGCCCTGTTTCCTGGGAATGTCATCGTTTATTTCATCTACTTATTCAAACATATTAAGAGATGATCCAAACAAACAAAACTAACCAGAACCATCTACTTGTTCTTCTTAAAATTAGAGTTATTGGCCTGAGTGAATTTGAATTAAGTGGCTAAAATGGAGGCAACATTTTCAAAAAACCTTTTAGTAAAGAAAGAAAAAACCAAAACATCTAAATCTGCTTTTCTGATGGTCATGCAAGGTGTTGCAGAGAAAAAAACTTCTGGCTTTCATAAAATATGGTGTTTGAAAACATAAATCTTTCCATCAAAGTGTGTGGATGAAATACCAGATATCCAAAAATTAGTTGGTAGGAAAAAAGGGACCTTTTGTTTTCCACATAACTTTTGCTGAAAATCACCTGGAAATTGAAGAATTCTTTTTCTGTTAAGAATCACAATATCAATTGCAACTTAACTTTAGAAAGGCAACAAGAGCCAGAAAATAATTTCCTGAAAAATGAAAATCTTGGTATTCTCTCAAATCCATTTTAACAAGGTATAGTAGTTCCATTTTCAGGGATCTCTGTGGCTTCTAGTTTCCTTTGCAGAAGACAGAGAAAAGGTTCCCTGTTATCATTCTGGGTGTTCCTGGCCAAAGCACCAAACTTGCAGAGAGCGCAGAACAACGTTACGTGTTGTCAGCCTTTCCTTTCCTCTCTAGATGAGCATTGAAGAAATGAATCCTTGGCTTTGTTTTTTCTCCAAGAAGCCAGCAGTCTGTTGAGCCACTACCACAGGCTCTTTATCTTCACTATGTTAATCTGTATGTAACTTCCTTTTAGATATCACTGTAGGTCTAACTCCTGTATAATTACCTCTAGTCCTACATAAGGGCTTTGTTGGATGGCGAAGTCAATGTGTAGCTCATCAGGGTGTGAGAGCGCAATCCATTAAGTGCACCATATGGAGTGTCAGTGTGGAATTTGCACAGCAAATACTGGACTTTGAAATGACTTTTTTGTACTATTTTGTACACTATAAGCGGATACCCTTCTTGACTACACATTGATTCCTAAAAGTAACACTAGAAATGGTTCTTGTTGCACAGCTAAGCAAGAGATTGAACTTAATGTATCCAAATCTATATCACTTAGAGCCTAGAGCTCCAGCTGAGCACTTTAACTACGCCCACCAGATCAGCCCTCAGGCAATAACTCAGGTCCCTTACCCAGTACCTCAATCCTCTAATGCAGGACCTAAGCCACCACCTTCAAATCTATTTTGTACATAGGATGATTTGAACCACTGAGGGCAATGCTCTATCTCATGTTCTAATTAGGTGAATTAGACAATAGTTTCCACTCACCATAGTACATAAGCTGATACCTAGCGGCAGAAACACACAGGAACATGTCCAGCAAGACACAAACGTATCTATTGGTTGTTCTGAGGGAATACACCAGGATGCTTCAGTGAATATTTCTAAATATTCTGGCCAATATACTTGGCTGCATGGAAAACTGTGTGTCTGTTACCAGGTGTCAGCTCATAATATTGAAAGACTAACATAGATTTTATTAGCTTTTTAATCATGATTAGCCTCATTGTTGTGCTCAGATCATGCAGAAACCAAGTACTGATATCCCTACCGATTGGTGACAACTTGTCTAAGCGTCACTTATTAGCTACTCATTCCACACATCCTCCTTGGGAGCCCCTGAGGAAGTTTCAGTAAGTTGATGCTGATCATAAATGGCCTATGATATAGATCAGTGATATCATATGTATACTAAAAGCTACAATACCTGACTCCAGAAGATTTCCCATAAATATAGGAGCTATTACCTTGCACAGTGTGAAGTGGGCATTGTGTCTCTGTGACTCTTCTATTACACACAGGTCTTGCCACCGCTCTGAAATTCCTTGGTCATGAAATTTTAATTTAAGTGCCTACTTTTACAAGGCTCTAGCTCTCAAAAAATGATCAGTTAATTTGATTTCCTTTTCTCGAAATGAGAACACCACATTTTTTTCTACAATATTTTGGTATCTCCCTGCTTTTCTGCAAGTCAATAACAAAGCAAGTTTCTGATAATAAAGGGGATAGAATTCATCTTCCTAGCTGTCAGCCTGTATTTTCTTAGGAGAAAAAGTGTGCCAATAAGGCCCTCAGTCTTCTCCTGTGCCCTAACCAGTTACACACTAGCAGGAGCTGGCAACCAGCAGATGCAGGGGACTAGGAAACAAACTGTGGCTGCCTAAGAGTTTGGAACGTTGAAGTTCCTGCTATGTCAGGGCAGTTTTATGAGGTAGATGGTAAAGTGAGTTTCTAGGATTTGTTAGCATTTTAGTTGTGGTAAATATTCCCTCTGGACAGACTACAGTGATGCTTGTGGTCTTGCTGGCTTAGAGACCTCTTATAGACTTTAAAAACAGTTTTCAGGGTGTAGCTGATCAGTCCTTTCTAAACACTCAGCAGACTTTTTGATTTGTTTTGAGATGGGCTCTGTAACATGAAGGCACCCAGGGTTGCAGTCATTTCTTGAATGTAGGCCAAATTTCCATAGGAGTGATCTGTTTGCGCTCTGTTGTTTTTGCCATGAACTTCCTTACTTGCTATGTATCAGTATTGTTTTTTACAGGATTTTGCTTCAAAACACCCAGCCACAGTGTCTCTGGAAGTCTTCCACTGATACTAATGATGAAATCACTGAATGGTAATGTGGACCAGACCTTCAACAAAGAATACAAGGTTTGTTGCTGTTCATAGACTCTGTTGGAAAGGAAAGATAAGTAATATTTTTGAAACGGACAAATAAAGTAAGATAAGTGGCTGCTGATATGTCAGAATGTTGAAAAAATAGCCATAGCAAAACAGGTATATTATATAAAGTGCTTCACAGCACCAGGTCACTTACACTTAGCCTGATCTATGTTTTTCCTCCAAATGTTCTCATTCATTTTGAGCTTCAGTATGCTCATCAGAATCACTTAAGCTAATCTGCTTGATCGCTGCTATAGCAGCTCTTGGATTGCTGTCTGCTTAGTTTCAGACTTTGTATTCAACAGGCTCTCTTGTTGCCCTAGGAGTATGACTCACATACAGTACAAGGCAAATGCCAAGATGCTGCCAGTCACAAGAAACTGATAGAAATGGAAGTGAAGTATTTGGTGGTTTCTTTTTCTGACCACAGGGTGTTGATGGAAAGAAACAAGGCAGGACAATCATGCTGCTTTCACATTTTGCTCAAGTGCCAGGAGGCGGTTCTTTCACAGTCACCACAATTGTTCCTGTTTAACATGGAAGCCTTAAGCCAGACATAATTAGACTTTTTCTTGACAAATCATTTGTGCAGAGTCTTGACAGGTTGAAAACTGAAACGGCTGTGCTGCATTCTTCAGGGTCTGAAACAGACAGGATTACAAAAAAATGAAAGCAAGTACTGTGAAAGCTATAACTTACAGAAATATGTGTCTAGTGCAAGAACAAAGTCTATGTCATGTTTGATCAAAACAATTAGACAGAATATTGTCTCGTGCTTTGCTGGTGTTATACTACAGTGTATTACTAATATATAAGGGCTGTATATCACTAGAGAAATTCTGTGCCAAGTGAGAAACAAACAAACACACCAAAACATATAATATGCACGCATCTGATATTAGTGCAGAGCAAAGTCAGTGTGTAAGTGTTAGATTTTGGGCTCGTCTAATGGCTGAAAGCTTTTTCTAGCAAGATGAGCTGTTGTACTGGAAAAAATGAGAAGCTGCAAACAAGTTTACACATCATAATTACTGTTTAGTACTTCATATTTGACCTATTTTCAATGGGCATTCTGAGATACAGCAAGATCAGCATTGGTTTTGCAGCTGATATATATGCAATGTATGGTATTTGCACTAACCTAATTGTATTTCCCTTGAATTACTGTCTCCTGTGGTTACAATTAAAAAAAACATATATGCTAGATCATATTAATTCTTGATTAAGCTTTTGTTTTTCTTTCCACACTAGAAAAGATATCCCCCCAAGAAACTGTAATTATATAATGTATACACCACTGGAAATAATCATAGAATCATGTAGGTTGGAAAAGACCCTCAAAGATTTGCTGCATCTGAGATATTCTTCTTATGAAGGCTGGTATTATCAGTAGTAAGACTTGCTCAGCATTGCCTTGATGAGATAGGACAGATGTAGAACGTTTGAATTATGTGCAAATTGCTTAATCGCTACCTAATGAACAAAAAAACCAAACCAACCAGTTTGAGCTCCTGGTCCACAAATACCATGATTTTCATCGAAATGCATAATTGTAGCTAGGGTTTAACAGCAGATTTGATGTTACAATGAAGGTTTTAATGAAACATACTACAGGAAGCTCATCCAGTACACTAGAATGCAAATAATTCAACCAGTGCTTTTCATAAGTGTCCAGAATGTCTGGTGATACAGTACTACTGATTATGCCATGTGGCAATTTTTCATGTTACTTCACAAAATTACTATCTATTTAGTAAGCTAGGTCTAAAGCACCGTACAAGATCTTTTCCACTAACATTTTCCAAGGAATTAACAAGAACTCTGTATAACATAAATGCTGGAGAAAAACATTCCACAGTCACAGGTGATCTTTCCAATTCTCTGTGTACGAACAAAATTCTCTTAGAGGCTGTCAAGTCTTAGTATCATGTTCTGCACAGTCAAACAATAAAAGACGAGAGCAACTTCTCTTGTAATAAAATAAATCATCAGCTGCAGCTTTCAAGTTGGGCTCAAATTTTGCAGTTGTGCCATGATGTAGTTCTGTTGTACCATCATTTGTATGTGCAAGAGTAAAACAATACTGACACAGGAAAGTTGGATACGCATCTGTTCAAACATGAGTCATCCACACCATACACAGTATATGTGCATTCAAAAGATCTTAATAGATATATTCTTGCAGAGGTAAAAATGCATGTGGAAATTCTCAGCTACTACAGACCTTCATGTTTTCACTCTTTCACCATCTATATCAAGAGAGGGAGCATTATGTCTTTCTTTTTTACGGCTTTCCTTAACATACTGTATTAGTAATCATATTTCAGAATTACCTCAGCGATTGATATAATTTCTTGTCCAATACCGGAAAAGGAATAACTCCTCTATGTCTCGGTTCATCATTCTGTTATGTCCTCTACCAGTTCATTAGGTGTTAAGGAGTTGTACTGAGTTGTGCCTGTACACCTTTTATCTCACAGGACTCTGGCTTGCTCTCAAAAGTCTGCACTTCTTAAACATAAACTGATCTAATTCTCAGAAGATTATAGTCAGTAATAAAAAGTAGTTAGTGGCCCAAGTAAAATTATTTTGCCATATTTATTAAGATTTTTCCTCCTGCAGCTCCACAAGGGCAAAATTCTTGTTCATCATGAGTGTGGGAGATTTACCATTCATGTAATGTGCACAGTATCTCCTGAATTGTGGTAGTCTGGAAATGTATTCATTTAATTGTGTTTTTACTGTAGTTCAAACTTGTTTAAGAGACCAAGATAGTTTTGCTAAATATTTTAGACTCAGAACGTAGCTTTAAATACTTGTTGTAGCTCACTCAGGAATGCTTCTGTGTGTGGTGCAGAACAGATTAATAAGATGTGCAGCAAAAGGTAGTAATCAGTGAATTATTTGTGATAATACGCAATTTATTAAAGATTTACTTATAAACCAAATGTTAAAAAGTGTTAGAACAATTGCTGCTTTACTGTTGCAAGCACTGCTTTTCACTTGCACTGTCTGTAGTAACTTTTCAGCTTCAGATGAGGTCTTACTTTTGCATAACAGATGCCCCCTGTAATTTTACTCTGAACATCTGCTTCTTCCAGCTATACTACATTTCTGAAATTCAGTCCCATAGAGTTTCACTTCCCACTCTTCTTTCTAATGTTTGTTAGCATGGCTGTTTTTAAACATATTGCATTATGGAAACAATGAAAGCAAGGGTGCCTGTAGGCAGGTCAGTCATGTGTGTCCGTGTGAAAGTTGCCAGCACACGGCCTAGGGGAAAGCAACCTTTCTGCCTTGAGATACCAAGACATGCTGTTAGCATTTTCCAGGAGAAAAAGTGTTTCTGTTTTAAGTGTGAGAAAGGAAAGAAAAAGAAAAAAAATAGTAATAATACCGAGCTCTAAGAATAGCATAGGTGTGTGTTTATACACAAAGCTCCTAGTAAGTCATTAGATCTCTATCTTTTGAGCCTGTGACAAATACTCCAGCTTTAAAATAACTGAAATATTTTTGTGTCTAATGATTGACACTGTGCCTCAGAGTGTCTGAATATGTGGGGGGAGGGTAAAGGTTGTGGGAATGTTTCTTGAAATGAAAGATAAGAGTAAAATCAAAACGGCATTGGCCGAGGTTGCAATTCACAGTCAAATAGCATCTGTACATGAACAGTCACTGGCAATGACACCTCCTTTCCGAAAGATATTGAATAAATACGAATAAATAGAATGAATTCTGCAGTAAGACTTAGATATCTTCGTGGCAGTTGGTAATAGTTATGACTTTCTTACCAGTCTAGTGAAAGCTAAAACAAAATTCCTTAGATCTAATGCAAAAATCAATTAGAAAGCTGCAGTGGGCTCTATTAATATTATTTTTTAAATGCATTACAGTATTATAAACTAGAAAAAAAACTAAAATCAACTAAAACTCCTCTCAAAAATAGCCAAGCAAATACACACCTGGCCACAACCATTGCTGGAGACAGAACACTGTCATGTTCCAGTATGGTCTAGTACCAGCAACTGCTGCTCGTCTCTGCTGCTGAGCAATGCACCTGTGGATACTTTACACCAGTACACAAATCCATAGTCTACATCCCCGGTCACGTGTCTCTCTGTCCTCCACAGCCAGTCAATTCTATGTGCTATAAAGCTCCTCTGCCATTAACCTGCTGGCCCTGTGCAACAACAATGCAGCAAGAAAGGAATGATTTTCATTCTTTAGAAAGCTGCCTGTAGTCTCATTTCTGTCTTCTATCACAGCTCACTCTAGGTAGCCTGAACTTGCATTCAAGTTTAGCTGAGAAAAATTGGCTCTTAGTGATATTCATTCATTGTATTATCTTTTATTTTTATGAGTCCTGTGGTAAAGAAAAACTTCCTTTCCTGTAAAATGATGATACAGTAAATGTGAATGGAGAAGGCTGGACACAGAAAGCAAGAGTGAAAAGGAGTAAAGGAAATTCTGTTATTTGAAATACAACCCAGCAAAGCATATGCTTAAGCCCAGTGTTGCATGAAGACTTGTCTAAATTTCCTCATATAAGGAAAATAAGGACATAAATGAATAAGAGGTTGTTATTTGTATACTACAGTCACCGAGGAGAAGGCAAATATTCAAGAGCAATGTGAACACCTTTATTAAACACACACAAGATATCCTGAAATGAATTGGGATGACAGGAACAAATTTCTGTTGATTCTAATGGATTTGGGATTAGGACTCAAACAACAAACTGTACTCCATAAAAAACAGAAGCATGAAACCCTGTGTTTGACTGTGGGGAAAAACAGCCAATGGTGCAATCAGCCCTGGCATTGCTGGTGTGCAGTGCCCTACATCAATGCTGATGGCAGTGCTTGTATGTACATGGCTATCACATGGTATCCACAGTGCAAGCTGGCTTGAATGTCAAGACAGAATAATGCAGCACCCCAGAGTAAAGGGGACCTGTTGGGAGGTAAGAGTGCATTTGCTGTAAGGAAAGCATTTAGTTTCCAATAAAAACCACAAAAGGAACCATCTCCAATCCAATTCATTGAGAAGAATGAATGAACAAATTGACTTTGCACGATGCTGTGACCATCTACTGATTTGCACTTCATTGGAGAAAATTCATTTTATTAAAAATTTTGTTCTATGGTCGACAGAAATGTAAATAGGATCTTATCAACATGAAAGTCCCAACAATACTACAGTACATGAAGAAGGCATGGAAAGGTACCACTTCTGAGACTGTAGATAAAAACCCAAAACTGTGAATTATGTCTGGAAAACAAAAAAAAAATTTCAGAGGTCTGGGACAGTAGGGTGTGACTAATATCACTCCACAGCCAAACACCCACACGACAGCCCAGCTATTTCAAGCAGTCTTGGTGCAGAATACATTTGATAATTCAATCTACAAGTTACAACAGCGATGTCTGAGTGATAGAAAGAAGTACACTGTGATTCAAAGAGATCTGTGCTGTCTTCTAATAGAGACAAGCATCCCAGCCGTATTTCAGAGAAAGGTGGAGAAAGTCTTTTTTAGGAAGGATAATAGAAAATTTTATGGGAAGAAAGTAGCTTTAGAAACAGAAGAAAGTATAGCTAGTAAAAATGATGATGTTTCAATTTCCACTTATATGAGGAAACCTTTTCATAAATAAGATATGTACTGAGTATGAATACTCCCTTGTGCCAGTAAGCTGTACTGATGCCTTGCATGCAATATTGAAGTGATTAATTTCTACTAATTTAAAGCATAAAATGTGAAAGAATTACATGCCTGTGGCCATATATCCTGTGTCTATAATCATATATATTTGGACTGTCTGCGCTCCAGGAGACTCCAGCAGAAGTCTAGTGTCCCAGAACTCCTCTCATTATGATATGCTGAACAAGGGGTGGGAAATCCCTGCTCAACACATGCCGCAAGAAACATTGCTACTAGGTATTTGAGGTCCTTCCTCATGCTGCTACCTTATCTGAGCTGGTTCTCTGCCAATTAATTTTTCTCCAACTCTGACACCAAGTCAAACATTGGGAAAGCAAATCGTATAGCCATATTGGTGACAGAAAATGAGACAGAGCAGTGTGTCTTCTGTGTATTCAGTGTTCTATAGCTCAACTGTCCTCTGTAACAGCTCATATGTCTGACTGCCAGGGAAATAAAATATGTAGATCCCAAGGCTGCTGGTGACAAAAAAAAAGTTGCCTTCTCATATGTCCTGCAGAAATATTACTAGCCAAAAGTAGAATCATCTTCTCAACCTAAAGTCTGCAGATATGGCAAAAAAATATCGTTGTTAAAGTAAATAAACAATGGTTGACCGGCTTAAAATACTTTATATGCATAATCTGTCATTACTCATCACCAAGCAATTGGGCAAGAGTGAAATCAATACAGTTTCCAAGGCACTCTCAGGCCAAAAATGTGTTTGGAAGAAATTAACACATCTGTACAAGATGTCAAAATTTTGCTTTAATTGAATATGTTTAGTAAACATGATGCTGTTTATTAGCAAGTTAATGTTGGTAACTGGTGACAGTATGGACATCTGTTGATCTGATGAGTAAAGACGCAGGAATCACTAATTCTTCAGTGAATAGTTTACACTAGCATCTGTGGATCTTCTTGCTTAATCAGTGTGATTAGCCTTTGATGACAAGCCGTACTTCCCCAGTCTTTTAACCAGTGGCTTATACAACCTGTATACTGCCTCCTATAAACACTTCAACCTGAAACAATTTCAGGAAAAATATTATTCCCAGGGTAGTAGCTCAGTTTGCATTGCTTCTACCAAATGGTTTTCTGAAAGGCCTCCCCTGAGCTTAAGGCAGTCTGCTTGCAACATTTCAATTGTTTTATTTCTTCTTTTTCCCTTCTTTGTTGTTGCTCTAAATTAAACTCTACTGGAGACTGCAGCATTTCATATTATAACAATGCCTGTCAGGAGTTCTTTACTGTGCATGATAAAACGTAAACTCTTTAATTAGCTTTTTTGTAATAAACACTGGAAACTACTTTAGCATCTTAATCAGTAGAGTTTCAAAGTTATTTTCCTTTTTACTTGCCTCTGCTGCTCTTCATTGTTTGCTATGCTCTATTACTCTGTTGAAAGCTATCACTTACAGTGTATCCCATTATTAATGAGCAGAGTGTTTGCCTTTGCTATTTTTAACTAAACCCAAATATTTTATTAAAAGTCTACTAACATCATATCTCAGACACTTTGACAGAAAACATTTGGAAGCACATCACTCACTCTAAGGTGAGTTTGCTGGAAACAAGTTGCTTTAATATACTTAACCCAACAGTGGCAACTGGATATCACAAAATACTTTAGATATTCCCAAAGCAAGCATTTACAAGGGGCTGCGAAGTGGATTGCTGACTGCTGAATGGTATCATGCATGGTTGTCTTACACAGAGTTTTAGTAAACTAGTTTATTTTTAGTATGAATGAGATCTGGAACACAATTACATTGGTCTTCCATTCTTGCACCCAAAGAAGCAATACAGTGCTAAATATGTGGTTCCCAAGCAGCAAAAGACAAACTATAAAAGGGGTTTGGAAGACATCACCTCCTAGTTTTCAGTGTCCAGAGTTTTGCATGTTTTTAATACTTTTGTTTTTCTTTCTTTCCAGGCTTGAGAAGTACTGAAAAGGAAGGACCTGATGCTGTCACAAAGGCTGTGCTTTACATGTAGTTAGGCTATCTCCAGCAATCAGCTGTTTAGCTGCTGAGATCCATGGGATGCAGAAGCCAATGGTGAGAGCCACTCACTTGCAGATTCCCCTCCAGAAACCTGTTGGAGGAGATGGGAAGCTGCAGCTGTGGTTCTGGTCTGCAGCTGCCTCAGAGATTGCTATGGCAGGGCCTTCTCAGTCCTTTTCCTGTCTTGTCTGAATGCCTGCGGAGCAGGAGAAAGCTGGGGTTGAGTAACAACTTCTTTCCCTCCATGGCTTACTAAGAGAGGTCAAAAAAATCCGATGCTAAATTAAAAATAATAAAAATATAATTATGTGTTTTGGACTCTCCTATTTTTTGTCTCTCTGCTACCCAAAGCACCTAGTAGAAGTATGGTGTTTCTAGGTTTTGGGTTTATTTTAATTAGCTTGGGTTTGTTGGTTGGTTTGTTGTTGGTTTTTTTTTAATTATAGTGAGTAATATGATTCATGTGGTGCCTCCTGAGGATTCTGATTTCAAGAGCCCAGCTGAGATCAGATTCTCCATTATTCAGACCTTCTGCAACTGATAACTGAAGAATTACAGTTGAAAAAAGATGCTCTTTAGTGCAATGTATGATAGTAAATCTGCATTTGACAGTGGGAGATGATCCTCACCAGGTTCATCTCATACAGATTAGAATACCTCCAACTCCTGCAGAGCTGGACAGACTGAAGAGCAGGAGATCATATGAAAGAGACTCCCTAGATCTGTAGCAGCACCACCCTACCACTTCATCCCCCAAAAGATCTAATATTAAAGCTTTTGGAACTGCACATTCTGTTTGAAGAGATGATTTTATTCATTTATGCCTTTAATATTGTTATGATAGCAAAGGCAGGGTCTTCTACTAAATATCAAAATCTCCTGATTGCTAAGCCTGAGGCATTTTCTTACTAAGGGTTAACCAGTAACCAAATGTAGTTGTATGTGATATAACAAATACCGTAGCATTATATCTACCTGTTCACCTAAGAATGATGTTCTACTCTGTGGAATTATTTCAGCAGCGCTTTCAGAAGAGTCACACAAAATCTGGCATAGGAACAAAGAAATTATTTTTGAGAATAGGCTTAGAATTACCACAGCTACAAAAATGCAAATGTTTACTTATAACCCTAGTCCTGCTATCTACTCTATGCATATTATTACACAGTTTTTAATTAGATGTTAACATCACAACTATTTGTTTTTATAAAAAAAACCTGGTGAAAACCGACAGTCTGCCAAGTGGTGTGCCTTCCATCAAATTCCTTCTTTTCAAAGGGATATATCTACTGGCATACATACTGGACTAAATAAAAGGTCATAAGAATTCCTCTAGCACAAGCAAAGCAATGTATTTTGCCCTGTATCATTCCCCAAATTGTTTTGGCTGAAACCGTCCAAAATAATTCAGTGTGAATCAAATATTTATATGGATACTTTCAGTCTGAAAAGATATAGTCAGCAAACTTAAAGATACCTAACATCTGGAAGGCTTTGCTCTCAGCCTATATTAATAGCAGTGATACATTTCTCCCTCGTATTAACCAGAACCTGACTGTCAGGAACAAGTAACCAATTCAAAACTTCAGATTAATTAATGAACACGATCTCAATCCTTCATTTAGAGACCTGGGGAAATGAAACTGGATTTTCTAGTGCTCCTTTTTCCCTACTCCCAAAGTGAACGTTATAATTTTAGGTTTAGCTATGTTCTGGAGATTTACTGAGAGCACTTGCTGTTTTGCTATTTTCACTAGTCAGTGAGACCATGTAGCATGCAGGCACTAGACACGGGTTACTCACAGACAGACCCACTTGTCATTCCTAAAATATTCTTCAGTGGAAGTTGTGTTTCCTTTTTTCCTGATGCTTTAACTCTTGTGCCTCAAATTGGCATCCTACTGCCTCCACTTTAGAGTGGCTCCTCCTCACAGCTATGCTCAGTCTTTTAGACTTTTATATGTTTACAGTTTTAACATCTCCTCCACTTCATGGCATGTCCTCCTTTTTAGTGGGTGTGCCTCCCATACTCAATGAAGCTACACATGTAGAAAAAATTCATTTCAGCACTGCTTGTTGCTTCCCGTACTCAACTCCCCTTCACCCCTCTGCATATGGACACAACAGTCAGAGCTGGGGGCAAAGGAGACAGACTGGTTTCCCATTTTATCCTGAGCTTTAAGTTGTGAGCTGTGGTTGAAGTCTCCAAGTGTAGATCCAGATAAGTTACTTCCACATTAGCTTTAACAGCAACCTGGGAAGATGTACACTGCTATATTCTTCCTCCCTCTACCTTCTTTCCCAGGAGGAATCTACAGAGCCATTGTCTCTAGAAAGATTGTATTTTCGTAAAAAATAATTAACATTTCTAGCCATGTTATGCTTGAGACCTAGGCAAGGGGGCACTGATACCCTGTGATAAAGCTTCACATCTCTTATCATACAGCAACAACGTCATAACCCACCTTCCAGTAGTCTGCCATCCCAAAGGTGACAGGGAGCCATTTTGTATCATAGGGGTTACACAATGCAGTACACTTCACTTGAATAATTAGTCAGTGTTAAGGATGCACAAGGTGTTTTTTTACACTAAGGACCAGAATTTTATTCCGAGTTTTCTTTTTTCTTCATTTACAGATGAAAATGACAATTCATCCGTTCTACATGTGAAGTTTAGATTAACAGCATTTGGTTGTGAAAGAGTTAGGATACTTGCTCACTGTTTCCCAGTTTACTGTTTCTTGTAGCTTTCAGGATATACAGAGGTATTTTCAGGGAAGGAACCCTGAGTCAGCGAGAGTTTTGTGGCAGATATTGTTCTAGTAGCAAGCATGCCAAAAACATCCAATGAACTCTAAAGTTATAGTTTATTTTATCTCAGACTACAACAATGGACCTTTTTAAGGAGACAAGCGAGGCCTGCTTTGTAAGACAGTAAAAGTAAGAGAATACAACAATAAATCTTCCCTTGCCCACTGTATCCTTGTTTCTTTCCAGCCTTGCTCTGAATCCAGCAGCTTTCAAGGACTTCTTGAACCAAACTCAATGCAATCCTCTCCTGAGAAAAAGGGGGTTTTGTTTGTGTTTCTTTTTCTGTCCCCTTATATCTATGTCCCTGATCTCACCAGGAAGCACTGCTCCTGCTGTTTCTCACACTACCTGCCCCACAGGTTTCATCAAAATCTTTTTCCAGCTGCAGACACTCACTTGCTCTCAGATAAGATGCAGAAGGGAGTCTGTTGGCCCAGAGCATTGCTGCTGATTCATGCGAATTAGTCAAGACCAGGTAAATGGCAGTTTGCCCCTGCTGCCAGCCATTGTGTTTTTTTGAGAATATAATGCAGTGTAAATCACGCACAAACATGGCACATCACTGCATCTGTTTTTTTCCTCTCCAAATTCCATGCAGAGAGTTCATCTTTACATTATCATCAGAGGCCTGATCACAACAGAGACAGAACTGGCATTGTTCATAATGAATTAACGCAAACCTGGAAGAGAAATTAAGTGCTTTCCTTTTTCTGTCATTAAGGAATGTAAGATAAGGCAGGAGAAGGCCAAAACAAGTGCTCTGGAGGATGTATTATTTTAATAGAGTGAAGTTGTAGACATGACAGAGTGCTCTTGTATCAGAGCTAGAGGGTGTTTTATTTTGCACTGCCATTTCTGGGATCTAAATTACTCCACTGCCAATGGTTATTTCTAAAGCAATGAGGTTAAAACAATATTTGGTACGATTTCTTGAAGAGTTTGATCTGACAATGAATTGATTGATGTGCTTAGGCTGTAATAATTGCAGACATCTATATAGGTATAGCTAAAAGAGCGTGGCCAAGTACAGTTCTTATCTAAGAAGGTGCATGTTTTATGGAATATGTTTATGTAGAAATACAAATGTGTATTAACAGGGAGCACTTTTCTCTTGGTATTAGAACCAGATTGCAGTATTGCCTACTCCGAGCACTTGAAAATCAAAAATCACACCTCTAGACTATGTCACAGGCTGAATATCCAAAACCATTACAGATATTTAAAGTAATATATTGCCTCTGGGTTGCCAAACTGAGACAAAATCTGAAGCTATCGCCTAAACTTGGAAACACTGAGCTAAGGTTTAAAAAGTACCACATTAAAAAATGTCAGGCAAGTCAGAATAACAACACTGTCGTTATGCACCTGAGCAGAAAGGTAAAAGGGCAAGCCCTTGCCCAAAGGGCATGGCACAGAAGAAACCTGAGAGCAAGCCTTAACACTATTACAGTGTCAGTACTCATAGGTATAACAAGATCTAAGGCTGGCAGGCTGCTCACAGCCTAAAGGATTGCAACATTCCCAGAGGAAAGGCAGGAAAGAAGAGAGCGAAATATATTGGTTGGGCAGCCCAAAAGGAGTTAATCCTGATGCGTGGCCCTCTCTCAGATTCCTGGGAATAGTGTGACCATTCTCGTGATGTTGTGATCAGGCCATTAATAAGTTTAACACTTCCTAAAGCCAACATGTCTTAAAAATGCATGTATTGCTAAGCACATATGACCTAGCTTCTGGAAAGACTGGAAGGCTGTTTGACCCTGGTTGCACGCTTTAGACTACCTCAAATTTAACCTTGCTTAGAGGGTGGCTGTACCTTGTATGGACTAATGAGAGTACAGCAGTTTATAACGTTTGTGTGAATGTGCATTCATACACATGCACATCTGTTGAAAAAGAGCCTATATGCAGGTGGAAAGCTATAATACAGAGGAAGGATAAGGTACCTTATATAGTCATCTAATATGACACATTACATTTAGATCACTTTTGAAAACCAATACTAAACAGTCAGGTTATTGTATGGAAATATCAATGACCTACTCTGCGTGTGGTTAGTTTCCTAACATTTTTTCATTATGGAGTCATAACTGCAAGCATAGGTAATACTGTGGATGTGACTTGTGATTATTCATATAATTTCAAAGATAAAACACTGATGCATAGACCTAACATTTTGGCTCATATTCATAACTCTTAGTAGAGGAAAAAGTCAATCTCACAGCTCATGATTTAACATATAATACCAGCATTTTAATGCACCATCAGTCCGAACCCAACCAACCTGCTTGAAATAGACAAGATCTCATGATACATGTTCCCCACACGCTTCTTCTCTCTTTTAACATAAGTAAAAATAAAACTGGAACCTGATCAAGAAAAGTCACAATTAAAAAAGAAATATGCGAGCATTATTCTTGGACAGAATGTCTCAGTTTCTTCCTTCCTTTTGGCAGTTTCCTAGGCTGCTGTAGATTGAAGAAAATAGGAATAAGCATCTTTCGACCACAAACAGATGTGCTTGATAAAGAAAATGTCAGCAAAAATACTAAAGCAATGTGTCACAGCAGCTTTCTGACAGATAGAGGGAAAAGGTAAAAAATGTTCTATCATGTCCGACAAGGTGTTCTTTTTGAGATTTAAAGATCACTGTGCAACTTTAAACATGTTTGTCACTTTGGCTCTGACTGGAGCTATCTGGAGCTTCACAAGAACTTTATCAGCTCAGCATAGGGGGGAAGAAAGAAGCCCATTCCCATTTATCTCAGCCAGGTTCCCTTCAAAGCCAACAAATAAATTACAGTGTACATTTGATACAAATTGATTTCTTAACTCAAATAACAATGTTGTCCTCCCAGTCAGGCCATGTGTCACTCATTCGCGAGCCTGAGTGAAAGGCTCAATCTGTCTGCATGACAGAAATAGGCCTGACGCATCTCACCGAGGAATGCTAATAACCCCGGCCTGGCCCGGGCCTTTGTGGGCAAGCTGTGATAAGGAAAATCAGCCCATCCTGTCAAACGCCGCGAAGGCCTGATCGGTGTTTGTTCCAACAAGCTGCATAGGCCTCGGAGTCGCCATCCTATTTCATGTAGTAAATGAGAGGAAAATAAGATCCGGCTACCATGGTTAAGATGCCAGTGACTGTGATGAAGCTGAAGTGAAAGGAAACCCCATTGAATATCTTGAACTGATCTTATCAGCTGCTGGAAAAATGAGATATTGGCAGGGGCTGTTGAGTTTCTCACAGCTGAGCAGGTTAATAAGGTTGGGAGGCAGGCCACAGGCTAATTGGATTTGCCTTAGTTTGATAAACAGTGGCAGGCCTATTGCCAGGAAAACATACACAATGTGGATTTTTTCCTTTGTTTCTCTTTAAGCCACATGAAAAAAAAAAGCTACTTTTTTTTTTAATGCTAAAGGTGTCTTCCCGAATTCCCAGATGAAGAGGCCAACAAAGTCAAACTGTTAAACAGTAGTCATTGGGTGTTCTGATTTTAATCAAACACCATTTAACCCGCCTGACCTCGCAAAGTCAGCTCACATTAAAACCGCACAACTATAAGGGTTAACTGGAAGCAGAAGGAAATAACAACCTAGTGAAGCTTTCCAAAGGCTTAAAATATTTGAAAGGAACCAATTTTGCAGCCTCATCTATGGGCAGGCGCAGCCTGAGTGAAATGGGAGGCCCGTGCAGCTGTGCTAGTGCTGCTCCCGAGGCAGGTGTGCAGGCTGCAGACATCGTTGCTGGTCAGGATGCCAGCACCCCTTCAGCCCTCTTGGTAAACTTGTTCCCTTGACCTTCAGTCTTTGCTGTTGCCCTGCTTATTTGGTGGGATCTGGCCTGTGATTTGTAAGAAGTTGGGGTGCTTTTTTGCTTTGAAGCTGTAGAACTCTCCCCCTCCGGATGAGAGGACAGCTGCGCTGTTACCTGTGTGTCACTGCCCTGTTTGCTGCGAGCTTCCACCCGCGCCACTGAGCAAAACCTACAATGTGTGCTGGAATGCTAAGACCTTTGCTGGTCTTGGAAATGTAATGTTTTGAAAAAATTTAACAGTAGAAGTTGTTTGCGAATGTCACCAATAAAAGTCTCTTGCGACCTTTTGCTTCATGTGGTTTTGGCTGTATTTCCTCCACTGACTCTTCTAAATCTTGGGACTTTATTTTCACTGGTAAGAACTTCAGACTGTCGTTGGCAGGGCTGGCGCAAAAAGAAATCACCAAATGAGAGTGGTGTTGACCTACTGTTTGGTGCAGATACAAATACAGCACCAGAGCAAGGGTCTGCAGAATTATCTCTATCTACAGCCAAGCAGGAATAGTTCATTTTCTACTGTCTGTAGGTGCATTTCAACCAACTTCTTTTCAGTTGCACATATTTTTAATATGAGTGTGAGCACATGGGTGCATTTTTCAATGTGTACAATGCCCCATACTGTGGCATCTGAACACCAGAATATTTTCATGAACTTCTGTGACCTCATCTATATGACTTGTCAATGGAAATATAACCAGTGGGAAAATACATGCCATTCCAGTGGAAAGCTTTTAAGTATCTTAATTATTTCTTTTATTTCGTTTCTTTTGCCTTCATGAAACATATTTGCTCATCATCATATTCAGTGAGTCAGACATTGCGAGGAGCTGGAAAAACATGATGAGGAGATAGAAAGGAAACGTTTTCAAGCTTAATCAATATTTTAGTTTTCTTCATTCAGAATGTGGACTTGTTTGTAATTTTCTGAAAGAAAAGTTTAATTTCTCTGAGGAAATATTGTTTCTCACTTCAATAACAGTTCAGGGTCTTGGTTAAAATAGTACCCCAACAAACAGTTTCCGTTCTCTGTGATCTATTCTGTAGAAAAATTGTTGTATTATATATGGTTTTATTACTTCAATTTCTATTCCACTACTTTAAAACATATCTTACATTTACATGGCATCTTTTATCTGACTATATAAGAACACTATGTCAAAATGAATTACATTGCACGTCTCACTTTTGAAGTTGATACAGAGCATAGATTTTCTGGCCAACCCTTTCCTGTTCAAAATTATCAAATTCTTAAAAGCAAAGATTTTAGGAGCATACCATTTTCAACAAACATTGACTGTGCAGGTAGGTTAAAACTTCAGCAAGTTCAGAAGAGTCCATTTTTGCGGCAGTTTAGGTTCCTCTCATTGATTGGCTACACCCTCTTATGCCTTGGGACTTCTTTATTCATTTGCCAGAGTAGAATCATAATACAATTTGCCTACTGAAGCTGATCCATTTGTTTAGAAAGAAGAACTAGTTTTCTAGAAAACAATGACAAGCCTCACCTGAGAAGCAGGATATCTCATAACGTAAATCTACCTCTTCCATCAGACAGCTGAATACCGAAATGCTGCCTTACAGAAGATGCATTTCCCTCTCATTGTCTGGTCCACAGAATATCCATTTATTTATAGTAAGTGGAACAGTTTGAACAGAACAGAAATTAGATTTTTTTTCCCCAACAAAATGCAGCTAAAAACTAGTCTCCCACATGCTTACCAGATGTCATAACTGTCAGATTAACGGCTTCTCTAGAGCAGAGAAGGTCCAGGCAGTTCAAAACTTACCACGTCCTTTGGCTCTGAAAGAAAAAGTAAAAGAGAGGTAATGATTTGCCGGCAGAAGAGTTTCTCAGATCAAGATAATCAAAGAGAGTTTCTTTTTTCTTTTTTTTTTTTTTTTAGTTTTGGGCCTGGAAACATTTAAGAGAAATTTTGTTTCATGGTAAAGAAGAATAAAATCTGTAAATAGTACTGTAACTGAAAAAAATGAAATAAGACCCAATCCCTGTATCATGACGGAAATGAAACCATTTGGGGAAAATAAAGAAAAGAAAATAATTTCAACTAAACTTCGCTTAAATTAAGATTCAAGTTTGTTTTTAGAGGAAGAAAACTCTTTCCTCACTTAGAGTGTGTTTCTGGACTCCATCCCACAATACAAAATTGGCTTTGTACTTACAATGACTTATGCATAATAGTTTCTTCCTTTCACATTTTGAGTGTTTTATTATTTTTGGATGCACATCAATACAGCATGTGGCACATGCATAAGGCAGACTGGGGTAATGGAAGTACATTTTCTGCAGTATAAATACTGGCTAAAACTAAGCTGACAAAACCCCTTGTGCAAAATCCAGATCCACTACCAGTGAAATTAATAAAACTTGCTCCTTTCAATAATAGTAGGATCAGTTTTCAATGGTTTTCCAGCCTTAGATAAAGCTTAAAATAAAATAGAGGTCAAAAATGCCTCACTCATTCTAAATTTGCTGTAAGTCGCATTTGGAATCATTAATTGGTCTAGTTTCCTGACATCCCAAAATAGCAATAAACAGATGAATATGACATTAATATATTTCTAAAATCATGAATGATAGCGAATAAAGTACATTTGGACTACTGATTTTAAAAGTGCATCAAATCCAAGTACATATTACATAGCAATGTGACCAATCAGTGATTTTACTAGTTTGCTATATTTCAGAAATTAAATAAAGCAATAACTTCCTGAATAATATTTTCTATTCAGACTAAACATTTGTGATAAAAGTTTATCTTTTATTCAATTTCAATTTTTTTATAGACAATAGTTAAATCAAAACTGACAATAGAAAAGACATCTCATAAAGACTAACATGTGCTTTTACCCTTTAATCTCAGTGAGAAAACCCTTGCCTTTAATGGAGATATTCACTTTATATAAAATTGAGCAGATGATCACATCTTTAAAAGATGAGGGCCTAAAGAAACACCTGGTAATTAGTACCAAGTGATATAACGTGAATGGAGCTTATAATGGGGCACTGAGCTTTTCTTGGAACATCATTGTACTACTATTTTTGGAAGGAAACAAATGCATCCAGAACTTGGAAAAAGTAACTGCCTCAAAACTACCAATAATTAGCAGGTACTGTGGAACAGTCTGACTCAAGAACAGTTTCCCCTCACACGTGGCAAAGTTTCTATGACATTTACTAAATTTCACATCTGGAAAACAAAGCAGTAGAGATACAAAACAGAACCTGAAAATGTTAATCTGCAAGAATAACCACTACCAAAATGTCTGTGCAGGATTTCATGTCCAGTAAATATATGAGGCGACTCTGCCTCTCCCCAAAGCACTTCACATACTTATTTATGTACTCATGGAAAGGACAGCACTCAAATTTGTACAAAAAATCAGAAAATAGATAAGAATTTCAAAATAAATAAAAAAATTAAGTGAGCGCAGTCAATTCAACACCAAATTTTGTAAAAAAGCAACAAATAACTGAGGAAGAGAAAGTAACCAGTTTCCACCTCAAATGGAAAGCAGAAGAAACTGAAATTGTTGTGTCAGGCCCAAACTGAAACCTTGGTCCAATGTCAAACATCTTCAAGGGGAGCTTTCAGCTAGTATTTATCAAGATTGAAAGAATACTTTTCGTACCATCCCCTAATATTTTTATTTCTCCCCATTTGTGTAAGAATCACTGAAAAGGTTTCAAAATAACAGTTCCTTAAGGTTCCTTATAGTTTACTCTTTTCACTCAAATAATAAATCGAATGAAGTTTTACCAACAAAGTAGTTTCTTGTAAGGTATTGGTAATACATACCAATGCTTTAGGAGTAAACATCATAAGGAAATGAAGAAAATCATACATAACATGTTAATTAGCAGAAATATATTCTTGCTTTTCACTGTAAATATATACAAATACATTACAAATGTAATTTGACAGCCAAACTCCTTAGTTTCATCCATGTTGACAAATAGGTCAGAGGGCGTTGATAGATTCCAATCTCTCAGTAACAGCAGATGCACAGCCAGACCACTATACACAAATTAATACAAGGTTATTTCGATATTATTCATTAATATTCCATAGGAAACTACAGTTATATCAATGTGGTTTTATTCTGTTTATTTAAATTATTTGTAATTTAGCATAAATAAAGGAAATAACATGGTTCTGAGAATCTCAATTTTGCATTCTCAAGTTAAGACACTGTAAATATTTAACCCGAGAAGCAACCATTGTCTGAAAATCCGATGTTTCAAGCAATGTCATAAACAATAGCTATAAAACCCCTAAACATTTAAAGATATTGTAGTTTTGAAAAATATGGTCTTCAGATACTAGTATAAGGACATTAATATTACATTACTGTGTACTGTGTACTGTGTACTGTGCACTGCAGGAATAGTTAGATGGTGTGCATTGAATTGGCACGACTTGGCACTTTCCTTGTCTTTGTACAAGAGCAGTGAGTTGAGCCAATCATGCACTCCCTGACCACACCTGAAACTCCTGATGCTTGGATTTGCATGTCAGACATACTTCCTGGTATGTCAGAACCGTACCATCTGGGTAGTACTGGAATTGTATAGTTGCTGTCTGCATCATGTGGATTGTGACCAGGATGGAAAATTACTGATGCCCAAAGTCAACCACCTTGAGACCTTAAAAACTGTGGTACCAAGGCAGGCCCTTTGAGCTCTTCTGGTCTGCAGTGGGCTGCAGCCAGTAACTCCTTCTGAGTGGGATGCTTCTCAGAGGAACTCACAAACTACCTGGGCTGATCTCCTTGAGACTCAACCTTCGCCCATTGAGAAATCATTTGATTTGATGTGAGTATTTCACTGAACTCGAAGGGGTATTTTTATGATTGCGTGTGTGTGTGAATTGATTCAAAACATAATGGTCTATTACTGTGATTGTAATAGCAAATTCTTTCTAATCACTCTGTAAATGTGAAGTTAACCAGTGATTAATAGCTGCTAAATCCCTGTGGTTCTCTCTCTTTAAACTGTGAACACACCCTGAATTGCTGCTAAAAATATTCCTTAGACATAAACCATTGTGGTCTAAGGTTGGTTCTGGTTCCAGCCGCACCTAGGCTCCTGTCTGAGAAGGAGTTTTGAAAGCAAGGGGGTCCAGTCCAAAACTGGTGACTCAATGGAAGGGTCTCCCTTACCCCTTATGCTTTTTTTTACTCTGTATAAATCATTTTCCACTCAAAGCTTCCTTCGATTTTGTATTCCATTGATTTGATAAGTAACAGAGTGAACCTTGCCAATGAACTCTGTAAGATCACATTTTCTAAATTTTCGGTAAAATCTTTTCTTGCAAAACCTTTGAGTGATCATTTAAACAACTTAACCACTCATTCCTGACATACCTAAAAGGAATGTACTTTATGGCTCCATAATGAAAATAAATAAATAAATAACTGTGAAGGCTACATGTACACTCTATGTCTACAGTAGTGAATAGTGTGGACTAGTAGGGGAAGATCTGTAGGGTGCAATAGCTGGTACTGAGGTCTTGATGTCCACACATTTTGGAGTAGGGGGATTTTTTTTAAACTTTTGTGTAGACTAGTGTGGTGCAGTGAACGCATTTGTGGCTAAAGAGCATTGAATGTATTTCCTGATACTCCAGGAAACATCTTCTAGGTGTTCTCCGAGATACTCATGTTGTAAACCACAACTCAGTAACTGGGAAAACCAGGAGACTGACTTCACAAGCTCCCTGCTGCCCTGAAAGAAAATGTTAATGCAGAAACACTCTATCTCTTTCTATACTATATTCAATTCTTCTTTCTATTGATAGCATCACCATATGTTATATCAGAAGAATTTTCATCATCACAGTCTAACTCTTAACACCGACTTCACTAATGAAAACATTAACAAACATCTTTGTGCTGGACCACTATTTCCCTTTCCAGGACAGTCTGAGTTACCTGTTAGCCAGTTCATTGTTCATTATAGGATTTAGTTATCATCTTAATTAATAACCTCCTATTACATGTTATATCACACTGTCTCTATTAATAAGTTCCTCTCCAGGAGAATATCTGAGCTCTACTCACTTGCCAGTTAGATGAGATATATCACATTTTTCTAGTGTAGAAAGACAATTATTTTACTAGTGAAAGAGAAGTTAGTCTGGACCAGCCTGCCTTCTCCTACTGCACATTTCCATTTTTCGCTTACCTCCATGTATTTCTATACTTTGCTTCAAAATGTGTTCTGATGTTTTCTGCATTGTTTAGGTCAAGCTGATAGACCAGTTGGCTTTCCTTCTTCCTTCTTTATATATATATATATATATATATATATAATATTTGCCAAACTGCAATTATATGTTCCCGCTATTAATTTGGTATACTTAGAACCTGCTTGACCTCCTGTTTCATATGCAAGTTTTCTTTTTTCCATAATTCTGAGTTGGAGATTATAGGGTCCTTGTGACTTGAAAACATTTAATCTTTGAGTTTTCTTTAACCTCATAAGTGGAATTTTAATATTCCTGCCTTCATCCTCATTAGTCGTTCTTCCTTTGCCCTTCTATTCATTATTATTTTCCTTACTGAAAACCACAGCGATGTATTCATTTAAAGCTTTTAACACCTACCTCATTCTTACTGCAAAGAAGCCTTAGTTTCCTAATGACGCGTCTAAGAAACTTATCTAACTTTTAAATTTTTTTCTAAGGACGAAAACAAATTCTACTTCTGGATAGTGTCTCCTCTCCCTGCCCACCCCCCCTCTAAATTATAGCTTTCTTTATTGATTAATAATTTTTTCTGACATTTCTAGACTTCTTGGCTGATACAAGTGTCCTTTCTGAGGTGTGTCTGTAGTTTGGAACCCTTTCTATAAAAAATTCCCTGTGTTGAATCGAAGCTCCAGATATTTTTTCACATTTGTCTTCAGAGAAATTGGAAATCTCTTCCTTACTCAACCCTCTAAGTATTCATGCAATTCGAGTTCATGAACTAGTTCCTTGATTTCTTACTTCGCCCTTCTAAAACTATAAACCTCAGTTATGAATCTTTTTTGCTTATCTGTTCTTTTGAATTGAGTTTAATAATACTGTAATCACACATTACCTAAGGGCCATTTGTACAATTAAGTCTCTTGTTACAGAGATATCAGTGGCAAAGTGTATTAACATCTTGATTCAAGAACCGTGCTATGTAGAAATTTCACATTCAGAAGTGTCTGCGTCCTGTGGGTATTAATAGCATTTGTTTTACATTCTGTATTTGGAGATTGCAAGGCTCCTGCAATAAGTTAAAACCATTCATAAACAGTTTCTGTTAGTAATTGTTTCACTAAGGGCATGCAGAGATTTCTATCCAAATCCAAATAAAATCACAGGCTTCCATAACAGACCTTTCAGGAAGTCAATAAAATTTAATTTTCCAGACTTCCTGAAAGTAAATTTGACTCAGTCATAGAATCATAGACTCACTGAAAAATTGAGGTTAAAAGGATCTCAGCGGGTCATTTAACCTCCTGCTCAAAAGAGGGCCTCCACTCCCCAGTTTGATATAATCTTCTAGCTTTATGAGAAAGTACTCCATTACCTGCTCAAGATGACTGATAAAGATGTGACACAGGACATGTCCCACCATAGACTCTTGTGGTATCCTACTTGTTATCAGTATCCAGATAGAGTACAACACACTAGACACTATGTTTTGTGCCTTATCATGCAATCAGTTTTTCACCCAGGTAGTAGTCTACTGACCTAGACCCTTAGGTCCCAGATTGTGTATAAGAACCTCATGGGATACAGTATCAAAAGCCTTTCTAAGTAAATGTGAATAATATCCAATGCTCCCTTTGTCCACAAATCAGACATTTTGTCATGGACGGCAGTCAAGCTGATCAGTCATGACTTATCCTTCATAAGTCCATGGTGACTATTCCCAGTCATCTTTCTCTCCTTTGTGTGCTCAGAAATATGTTCCAAAAAGACTTGCTCCATAATTTTCCAGCCTGCAGTTTTGACGTATACTGTCCTGTTTTTATATCTTTTATTTATTTTAGCTTGCTGTGTTAAATTCTTTTGTTGATTACCAACGAACTTAAATTGAAACATGAGGGATTCCAACTGGATATAAGGAAAAATATGTGTACTTTAAGGATAGTCAAACAAGAGAACAGTGAAGATGTGCAATCTGCAGCCTTGGAGATGCAGCTGGATGCAGTCCTGAACAAGCTAGTCTGATCTCATTGGTGACACTGCTGACCCTCCTGCTGAGCAGGAAGCTGGACTAGATTACCTCCTGAGGTCCCTTCCAGCTTGAATTATTCTACATTTTGCTGTTCTGTGATCTTGCCAATGCATATTTAAAGCATGTTCACAGGATTTAAGCCAAGGACCCTCAAAAACCTACAGTCAGTTCTAGAACTACAGATTAGAGAGGTTCTGTTATATAGTCAGCTTCCATGTCCTATGTGGAAAAACCCCAACATACTGGACTTTAATTCTACACACTTTAACAGCAACCGTTTGACATCCTCCATCAATAATTATTAGGCCACTTATCATCAACTTTTTCATTTTCCTGACTGCTGCTATCATTACTAGTATTCTGACTTCTTCTGACAATCCATCTATTTTTTAGTGGCTTGTAACAACAGTGGTATTTCAGGTATTAGATCTGTCTTTGTGTGATGCGAAATGGAAATCACTTTTTACTCATATTCTGCCCCATGTCTTAATTTAAATAGATAATTGATAGCAGATTCAATCTCTATTCAAAGATTCTCATTCCAAGTAAGGTAGTCTACTTAAGCCAGGTAAGTTATTTTTCTAGGAATGCATTTCAGAGCATTCCAAAACTTGCCATAAAATATTGTTTTACTGAACACAGTTCTTAACCTTTATTATGTTTTCAAAGAACATCTGACGTACTGTTTTCTCAAGAATCTTCTAAAAGTTGGCACAGCCATTATTGTTCTGTGATGTCTGCAGCACTGCTTGACCCATCAGTCAAGATTTTCACTTGGTTTCATCAGAATTGCTCTTAGACATAGGTATAAAATTCACTTCTGGCAAACAGCATAGAATTCCACTCTTTAGTTTTTATCAGTGAACCTGTTGCTTGCGTTTAACAAGGGGACAAACCTATCTCTCTTTTTCAATGGTGTGAAGCTGCAGCCCTTTCTGAGAGATACTTCTTTCTGTGTACCTATCTTTGTATTCTTTGTTCTCCCTCCAAGTCCCTAATCCTTATGAATTGAACTAATTATAGTAATTTTTATTTAGTTGCTATTTTTCAACTTTTATTAATGTGCTTGCAAGAGGTAATGGAAAACTCAGGAGGAGAGCTGCGTAACAATTCAGTTCTAATTTTACTAATGTGTTTGTGAATATAGAGCAAGAATGTTTTCCACATGACTTCAGCCCTATCCAAACTGATATCAACTGACTAAACAGGACAATTTTACCATTCCATCACTAACACAAACTCTTTTTGAATATTCTACTTTAAAGGAAAGTCAGTATTTCCAAAAGGATGAAAACTGTTTTTGTCCTTTAACATCAATTAACATTAATTAGTGTAGCCAGAAGATTCATATTTTAGTTTCAGAAGACGTTCACTGATGCATGTAAACTGGAAAAAGGAACGAGAAAAACACATCAACTAAATCTGGTGTATACTCAACCACAAATTTTACAAATTAATGAGAGAAATAGTCAGATTTCCACGAAAATTAGTACATCATATCTTTTTTCAGCCAGTCATTTATCACACAGTTTTCAGCACTCAACCTCAAAATCGCATGGGATATTATCAAAATACACCATCTAGCTAAATTCTTTCTAAATTTCAACCCAGGCATTTCAGGATGATAAAATATCCGCTCCATTAGTTGTCCTCCACAGGCTCTAGACATCCAACCTTTCTACCTAAAATACTTCAATAAGTTAAAAGACTGGAGGTTAAAACTTTCCAGAAACATTTAGAAGCCTGTCTTGAGAACTAATACCAGTTCTAAATATTAAAACTCATCGTCTTTCCAAAGTGAAAGATGGATTAACCTCAGGAAATAAGGATTTTTGTTTCAATTGCATAGCCAAAATTCCAGTTGCTCCAGAAGTCCCTTCGTACTCCTTGGCTGTGAATCTCTAGCTGATCCAAGTCATTCTAGATAATTCATAATCATAATATTTGAAGTGCAGGAGTTAACATGGTCAAAAAGTTGAAGCCTGTTAATGAAAAAAATAGATTGTATCTTCCTTTTCGTCAACTCTTGTTCATTTTGGGCGGAAAGGATCAAATTATAAAAGCAAAGTATTTATTTTTTTTTATGATACATGCTTCAAATATTGCAGTTCTCAGCAGAATATTGTTCTAAAACCGTTGTAATATTTTAACGACTATATCTCATGTATCTTGACAAGTATTTATCTGAGATATTCCCAAGTGGTGTAGAAGTGGGTCCACGTTTCTTTAAAATGTTTAAGGAAATTTCAGGTTGGGAAAATCATAGTCATTTATTGGATATTCAGCAAAAGGCTTTTTGCAGTGATAGGAGAATGAGAGATTCTCTTTCCATCATAATTTTTCTGGTGATAACAAAATTTTCTTTTGCTTCCATGACCTTTTCCTTCAGACCTCTGCAAAAGGCTGGGTGACAGTAGACCCAAAATCAAGTAGGTTTTTCCAGTCTCTCATACCACAGAGAAGAAAAGGAGGAATCTCCCATAACTATCCAGGTGCATACATTAGTAAAAAGACAATTCTAGCACCATCGAGAACAGCACTCGAATGAGTCATGAGATGAATATGCTGAAATGGAAACCTTGCCTTGTAAGTCATCAGCCTTTGCTAATTCATTGGTGTCAGGTAATATTTAGGCAATTACTTGCCTTCTCATTTATATTGTTCTATGGGACTGTAATACAGTGATAAGCTTCATCACTCTCTGTACGGTCTCATCCTATACAGCATTCCTAATCTGAAATAAAAGGCAAGATCATAGTGTGAAGTGATGTGGCCTCTAGCTAGTTCTACATGAATCAGATATCATGTCCCAACACAGAACGAGAAAGGTTGTGATTTCTACAGCTTATGGAGCAGCTTCTGCAGTTCAAGAATCTGAGGCAGTGGTGGATGTTCCTGAATAATCACAATTTCATTCTTGTAAAGTATGATGGTTCAAATGGAATAGATCACTGTTTTTCCCCTGTTTGACTCTCTGACCCCATTTCTAAACACTGAAGTTGTCAGGGGATCCTGTAAATTAAGAACAGAGTGTTCTGTTTGCACTACCTAACTTTAAGAATCCAACAATAAACTCCTTAATTGTATAATTGTCACAAAAAATGATGTGATTTTCTCTGAGTTTGCATGCACCCTGAAATAATTTGTTGTGAAAAAGCTTAAACTGCTCTGTTTGGTGTAGATCTGCATGTTAACTTTGGCTAACTGTTTCTCAAAAAGTATGTCCACATTTCTTGCGAATACACCTTACACCTATTCTAGTACCCTATTCCTTCAGATATTCTCCTATTACAAACATAACTCTTACCTAAAATCTTAACACAAATATCTGCTCTCAAACAACACCATCTGTGAAATGAGAAGCTTCATTCCTGTCATGAAGGAGAAAGCATTTAACCTGCTATGTTGAGAAACGAAGTCATTACATACCAGCACGAGGAAAAAGCTATTGTACTCCCTGTATTCATTGTACAAAGGCAACTAGACAAAGGAATTACCTGTAGGAATTTATGATAACAAAATTCCAGCCAAATTTGTCAGTTTTCATGAAGTAAACTTCACACATTTTGAGAAAGTGAAGAAGTCTGGCGTTGCTACAAGAAAAGAACAGGGAAAAAAGGTATAATTCAGCCTACAATGTTAATTTCTCAAGTATGAAATGCATTTAGAATAGACACTCCACTATATTTTTACATTTGGAAAAAAAATGCAGGGAATATTTACAATTGAGAAGTAAAAAGTGTAAAATCCTGTTTCTTAGAGTGTGCAGGGATACCACGGATGGGCAAAATAATGATTTTTTTTTTTTTTTCCGGTTTTCCTTTATTTTTTTCACATCAACTGGGTATTTGACATATATTTCTTTAATACACTAATGTGATCTTTGTGGATAATCAGTTATCCAGTTCAACTGCCTGCGACCCAGACCAGTAACCTGTGGAAAACATTCACTAACAGCTTACACATTCATTAACTATTATCAATCAGTACAGTTTTACTTTCTAGATAGAGTTATGAAAAATGCATGAAGACAGAGACGAACTCTGGTTTGTGGCATTTGTTGTGAAGCCCAGAGCAGCAGCAATCCGCAACCTATCATGCATAAAAGCAGAAATAACATTTATGAGCCTGCTCATGTAAAGCTTGAGTAGTCAGATTCATGAAATTCACCGAGATTTGGATTAAATTTAAACCATTCTATACAGCTCTACTTTTGATTACAGCTCTGTGTGCAGTGAAAAAAACTCCCATTTGTATGGAACTTATATTTTTAAGAAGTTTGAATGAGCTAGAATTTAAATTGAGCTCCGAGATTGATCTTAGAATCTACAGTGGGTCAACTTACATTCAGTGTTGAAGGAGGGGAGCAAAAGACATAGTACTCTATCCTTTTAGAATTTTAGCTATGGATCATAGTTTATAAATATAAGGATCAAACATGACTGACTTTTACAATCTCCATTTATATAATAACAAACCTTGAAGTGCCCAGATGAAGAATGTAAGCTAAACAATAGAAACTGTTCATTATTTTTACTTTTGAAGGAACAACAACGCAAAAAAGCTTTCCTTCTACCACTTCTCTTTTCTTTGTATTAAAAACAAATTGCAAGCATTTACCTGTTCACTTTTCATTTGTGGTTCATGAAATGTAGCATAGATTTTGCAATGATGAAAAAAAAATCATTTGGTAGATAAAATTTGCATCATAAACTAGTAGCATTTTATGCTTTATATGTTTAAATTCTGTGTAAGTATCAGCCACTGTGGAAGTCACATATTTTCAGTAGATGCAGAAAAAAATCACTGAGGCTTAGAATTTATTTTAATATCTAAATAAATTCTCGGCTCATCATTCAGATGACTTGTGGACTGCAAATAAAGTCATACAATTCATGAAGATGAAGAGATTAAATGGCACATCTGGACTCCTGCAATGTATAAGTATAAATACATACATACACATACCCACACATGCACCGCCCAATACATATGGCTAATGTTCAGGTCCAAATGTTTTGATCCAAGCCTATCCTTTGGCTGTGGTTCAGACTAGACCGAAATAGCTTGGTTTCTCTTCCCCAGATCTGCAAGCTTAAATCTCCAATTTGTAGGAAGTAAGAAGGAGACATTCTCACAAATCTAAATGAAGTTCTGGCAAGGTTCTGCCATTTGGGGTGAAAGCCGTGCAAAATAGTTGGCAAGCTTTTTAGTACTCCACCATCTAGGTTTACAGTCTACATGTCCATTTGCATAAATTAAACTTGTTTTTTGCAGAATCAAGGCCTGATAAGAACAGTCTATAAAACCAAAGACATTATTAAGTGTTTAACCTTAATTTTAAACTCTATAATTTCTTTCACAGTATTAATTTATATATATAACATTTTTTATTTTTTCATGTTAAAATCTTTTAAGAACTTGTATACATTATTATTGTCATTAACTGTCTGAAAAAAGCAGTCCTTCCAAAGAACAATATTGGTGTTTACTTTTTAAAACAAAGTGTTTTGAATTATACACTTAGTCGTTTTCATGATTATCCATTTGTTAGAATACATCATTAGGATCAATCTGAGACTGAATGACCCAGCGGGAATGCAGATATATATCTTAAAAAACTCTGCAAAATACTGAACCAAAATAAAAGAAACCAATCCTAAGATGTTTTAAAATAGAAGTCTATCAAATTACTTTGCTGACTTTAGTAAACTTATCAGGAATATCAGCTTTTCAAAAATTGTAATTTATTAAATACTTCACACGGAAACCTACCCACTAATAAAATCACATCAGTAGGGGCTATGGACTAAAAATGAGCTTTGAAAAGCTCATTTGTTTTGCAACTGTTTGTAAACTAGAATTCCTTCTTAATGAAACTTAGATCATCCAGAGAGACACCAGCAACAAACCCCTTTTGAATTCAACATTCAGACTCTTCTACAGGGTGACCAATAAACAGATTCATTTGCTTGTCAGGTTTATCTTGGTTTTCAAATGTGCCGAAAAGATTAACTTGTCTTGATTTTCTCTTAGTAGTAAGCTTTCCTGAATCTACACCTGATATTTTGTACTTAGTATATTCACAGGTATTTTTACACAGACTTTAGGCCTTTGCCACAGGATTCCCAATAAAATCTTCATAATACAATTTTATTTTAGAATTTAGAAGCACATGTGATAAGCAGTTTACCTAACTGTTGTATCATACACCTTTTTGCTAGGACATAGTCTTTCTCTCAAATCAATGTCTTGCAAAAAAGAGACAATGGAGATAACTGAAACCGTAGAAAAGCTAGCTCTGTTTTCCTGGTTGTCATTTGTAGACTCGTATTCCTTCAGAAAGAGCATGGACCTTGTAATAATCTGGGAATAATTTTTATATATTTGTATTTATATCTACTGAGACTAAAGATGATAATGTCTCACCAACAATAAAATATTTTAAATTTCAAAAACAACATGTTCTTATGCTGAATTGTGTTTCATATAGAATGTCCTTTCTACCCAAATAGTACTCAAGTACATCACTCTAGGTGCTGCAGTTCAGTAACATCCTACCACAACTTTTGGAACAGGTTTCTTTCAAGTTACTTAAATTTCTCTTAGAGAGTTCCCCAAACTGATTGTCAGACGTAATCACAGACTGAACTTGTTGTTACTTTCCAAAAACTCCACCATAAAGAGATGAACAGATTGAGAATGTAATTTGGGGCTCTAGTATGGAACTACAACGAAAGTGCTGTTTTATTCTGGAGCCATGGCCTGTTTCTGGGATATGAAAAGAGCTATATGATGCAATGGGACTTTTGGGAAGAATTTTGACAGAAACTTCAGAAATCTCGATGATTCAGAGAAGCTATACGATGGATTAGTAGATCCTCTTTCTGTGTCTTTTTTCACTGTCACTTCCTTAAATATGGCTCAGTTTTATTTAGTGGGGAAGGGACACTACACTTGTCTGCCCTTCCACGCATTATTTTCCCCTTTACCTATAGAGAAATATAGGCAATTGTGATTGATAACTATTCTTGCATTCAGAATGGAAAAGGGAGGCTTCTGATGTTTCCCATATCTATGAATTAACAGGACCTTTCACAGTCTACAGCTTAGTTCCTTCCAAAGTCCATCGCCAGCCCTCAACGCACCCAGGAAAAAAAGTGTGTTAACTCAGTGCTTTTTACTTTTCCTGGAGATAAAAAAGATGAAAAGTATAGCAATATTGTGTAAGTACCAGCACCGAATGAAGAGAAAGAAATCCTATGAATTCTGATAAACACACAATGTGGTGTGTAATTCCTGTCCTTGTCAGTTATGGGAAGTGTTTTTTACCCACGTTCTCCCGAAATTGGAACTGTCATAAATGCATCTGTGTTAATTGATTTTGGGTTTTTTTGGGCAGGAGGGGTGACCCTAAAACAGTGTTTTAGTTGTCATTTGAACATATCTTTGATAAGTGAGACATATATCTACATTTTCTGAACTTTGCCAGTGTAAGAGCTCATGAAGAAGTAGTTAAGAAAGTGCAGGCTTTGCCAGCTGAAGTAACTAGTGGGAATTCACAGCAGCACGCGAGGGATCGCAAGCAACAAGTTGAGAGAGATTTGAGGTGTCAACAGTAGCAGAAGTGTTAGGACAGAGAGGAGTGTACGTGAAGGAAAGGACAAAACAGCAGTTGCACAGGGAGTCCTAGAAAGTGTGAATGTGCAAGACTGAAAATTTACAGGCATCAAGCAGGAAAAAAATTGGCATAAGGAAAGGAAAGGGGCACAGGCACAGAGGAAGGAACATATCTGCTTATCAAAATGGGGAAAAATATCAGAAGAATGAAATCAGAAGAGAAAGGCTCTTGAGTGGCACAGGATGCTCCGAAGCTGGAGATGTACCTCCCTTTCTAGCTACTAAAGCTACAGCTAGAGCAAGTTTTTGCCTAGGGTCATTGTAGATATGAGACTCCCTCCTTACCCTTTCTCCAGAGTTTCATTAAAAACAACAATCACATTAAAAACAATGTCCTTAATCCACACTATACTCAATTACAATGATGGTTTAGATTATGCCAGAATAATTACGAGACTGCTGCCAGTAGGCTGATGGAAAAGGACATTAGTGGAAAGAGTAGTTATAGATAACTGATTTAAAGAAATCTTATCAGATTAGTTTTACTGAACATTAATAAATGGTGCATTGAAAAGTCAAACTCCAGATATTTCCCACTTCAGAAATTACATTATTTTTGGACAACCAAAATGTAACTGCCCAATTCCTTTCTGTAGCTTCCCTTAACTCCCTCTGAAAACCCCACTACATATCTATTTAAATATTTATGCAAAGGAAAGACAGATGAAGTGTGGGACAGCAAAAGGGTGGAGACACTCTCGCATACTGCATAGTAGTGTTTTAGTTTAATAGGAAATAGTAATAATAATAACAAAATGCAAGTTTAATATCAAGTAATAACAGCAAAAACTGCAACAATCTTCCAGTGTGATCTTAACTGGCAGCTTTGCTATTAAGACAGGAAGGAGAATGTGAAACTATAATAAATTACATGAATCAAAATCTGATGCTTTTCACCAGCTAATATTTCTGTGAAGAAATACTTAACCTCCTCAGTGCTGGTTTTCCATGGAGTTATTGCATCATATATATTCAAGAGAAATCATTCCAAGTATGTAATTTTCAGCTAAGAAAATGTGTTTCTTCTAAGTGTGCCTTCACAAGACAAAATAGATTCTGTCCAGGTACAAAGCAATCAATAAGGCTGCTGGATAACAGAGGACAAGCTCACTGTTAAGAGGTAAATGGGTGGAAATGTCTTGGAGGCAATGAAGTCTGCCCCTCAGGGACAGGCCTTTGAGCCCAAAGAATGGAAACCGAGAAATCATGGAGTTCCATCACCAAGAAGATACAATTTAAGGCTCCCTATTTCCAAGTAAACTCTACGTAGGTCTCAAAGTGAATGAGATACATTCTGTTTGGAGATCCCCTTGAAATGAGTTAACATAACATAATGCCTGTTATGTTGCAATTCTGCCCTGAATTCCACAAAGCCAGGACAGGACAAAATAAGCCTGAGTTCAAGGCTTTAGAGTTTAACCACATAGCAGGGAGATGAATTAAATGGTTGCCACGTTTTCCTTTCTTTTTCTTCCCTTTGCCATAGATTGCCAACTTTGCATCAATATGTCTTAGATTAACATGCATTGCTTGTGAGTCCTTTCAGGTTTTTATTTTTTTTATGTTTAGTCTGTCAGGCTGAAAAAAAAGATCCCAAACCAAAATAAAAGTATTCTGAATTTGGCAGTGGTTATTATAGTATCCCAAGCTTCACAGCTCCATGTCAGGGAACCCTATGCAGTTCAGTCATAACTCCTGCAGACTTGGGCAACCTTTGGGAGAAGACGAGCCTGGGCAGCTGCTACCATCCCTCATGTCATCGCTCTTGAATTAAATCCACCTTCACTTAAATTCATTGTGTTTTGCCTGCTGGATCCTGCACTTAGTGGACCACTTCCTATACAGACTTATGAAAAAGCAGGAAGGGCAAACTGCTGTAAATGCTGTTGACCTTCTACCTCCTACTACAAAGAGAGATTTATGCATGGTGAAACACAATTTATTGAGGTAACATTAGAGGCACAAAATGCTTCCACAAAAATATGACTGTATCTCCTGACATGATTGTTAAACTGCTTTACAAATTGTTCTGAGAATAGAATTAATTAAAAAGCATTGAGTAGAATTACCTTAAAAATTTAGATAACGTGCTTCTTGAATTGGCACATCTACAATCATAAATAGGCACATATATATATATGCATATGTATATATGAATGTTCTACAAGTGCATATTTTCCACTTGCATGTAAAGGATTTTCACAAGCTGACTGCAATTTTTATAAACTGATAATTTTGTAGATGAAGTAACTTGTTGTTAACTGAACCATAAATAAATTTTTATTGAAAACGAATGTATCAAATCAGTGATTGAAGTAGAAAACCACCAAGAAAAAGCTGTCTGACAAAAGAAAATGGCCCTTCCTTCCTCCCTCCCTCACTTCCTTCACACATTTGAACAAATAAGCCTAAAATACCTGCCGAGTAAGAAAGAATTTAACAGGAATCCACCACTTCATGTTAGATGGGGAAATGGAATTATCTTCTTTAAGCAGCTACCTTAGATACTATTATCAGCAGTTTAAAGGGAAAATCATTGTATGAGTTATTTAGAGAACAGTACCTGTGCTATGCCCTCAGACCTTCTTTTACTGGACAGAAGTAGTAATTTTACTGGTACAGAGGTGATAATCTTAATTCAACTTTAAATATAAAGTGCACTGTAAAGGGAACTGCTATCATATATGAAGTTAATATGAGGAATACCCCAGTTGATTTCAACCAGAGGAGGGTCAAAGATCACGTAAGTATAGAACCAAACACTTCAGACAAGCCAACCATCTTAAATATTAACAAGAAGAGTTCCACTAAGTTACATATAACAAAAGGCTTTTGCCAGAAGAGACCAGAAGCAGTGCTATTAGTCCTAATGGCATTTGTCTCTCTGTGCATTGCTGTCATACCCGTAGTTTGTAATGTCATGAAATCTGTGGCAAAATAAATACGACTTTGACATTCCTGTTTCATAGTTACTACCTTTGGAAAAATAAAGATAGCAGAAAATCTGCTGATGTTAATACATACTGTCCCAGCTTTATTTATTTAGAGTATTTGGCTTACAAATCTGTAGCTCTACCCAGGAAAAAAAAAAAAAACCAAAACACAACCACATGCCTTGGGCAAAGTCTCCCTTCAATGTGGTAACGATGTTTAGAGGACTTCTATATTAGTGTCCCTCCATGTATTTGTATTGTCTCGTATACGTAGTACAGTATTATGGAGTGTTTGGATTACTGCCAGATCAGGAGAGATTTCATACAGCAAACAGTTCCCAACTTTTCCACTACTTTGTGTCCTCCCTTTAAAATCCACAGCTGTTTTTGAAAACTAACTCACCAGATATGCCATTCTAATGAATAATTGGAATAATTGTCTTTTTTCATTCTTTTCACTTTTCTTCCCTTTACAAGCACCAAAAATTCATGTAAACAGCTGTTTCGTTGTTGGAAAAGGACAATGAGGAAACAAAATAGACTTAAAAAGGTTATTTTTCTGTAAATCTCAGTCCTTCTTGGTATTTACAGGCAGAAAGGAGGTGGCTGCATTCAGTCCCAGCCTGAATTCATAAAACTAACTTGATCGTCTTCTGAAGAATTTATGAATCATGGTTAATAATCAGCTTTAGGCCCTTCTGAGGGAAGAATCACATTTTGAAGCTACAAAGGTCCACTAAATAGCCCACGGGAAATGACCTTGCATCCCATTAAATATAAAAACTCACTACTGTATGACTTTATGTCAGAGGTAAAACATTTCAGTCTCTGCTCCCTTCAAGTGTCAGAGAGCTCCCTCTGCCTAAATGCTTTATTAAGATTGAAGCAGCATACCAGATTTCTGCTTCTCATGGAACAATATTTTCTTCTTGAAAAAGTTTTTTTTCCCTTTTACTTTGGGGAAAAAAACCAAATCCTTTCTTTCCTCCATTCCCATATATTCATTATTGTCCACCTTTGTTTAAGACTTTTATCTTTCTTTTATCTATTTCATATGCCTGTGGCAAACACCATAGTTGTCTTCTTTCTATTCCAGGAATCAGCCACTGTGTATGCTTTATCTTGTTTAGACTAGGCTGCTATTTTCCTATTTAAATGGAAGACGTGGATTGAAAGTCAGATGTGAAGGTCAGGGAAATGGTTCTTAGTTTAGTGTAATTTAGGTCTTTGTGGGCCACTTTTTGCTTGACAGAAAGCATAAACACAAGTGTATTATTGGGAAAGAAAGTGAAATTCCCATTTCATTTAATGATCTATTTAAGATTCCCAGGCTTAAGTGGTCCCACATTTGTTTTGCTGTCTCTTCAATTACAATGGTGGTATTGGCCACAATTTCAACATGAAAAAGTCATTTACAAGTACTTCTTCATATTAGTTCGATCAGTTTTTTAGGAAACATACATAGAATGTATGTCAAAGTGAAAAAAAGACAAATAGAACAGACAGACCAGCAACTGTTGATTTCCACTGTATGATTTAAGAAGTATTTAAATCTTACGAATGGCAGAAAGAATATCATGTGTTTCTCTAGTTATGAAGGGGAAAATTTCACCAAATTATTTTCTGATTCAATCATTCTGACCTGTCATAGCCTATAAGGCCTTTGCTATAATATTCTTGATATAATTGATAACTGTTCAGAAGATCCTTAGACTTTCTATATTTGACACAATATAAATAGCACCCAAGAAATTATAATGATTATAAATACCAGTAGTGGTAGCAAGTCAGCACCAGTAATAAAAGCCATAAATTATCAATATAAAAAAGTTACCTTCAATTACTTGAGGTTTGACAAAGATTTTTCATCCCAAGGACAGAAAAACAGAATGAAAACAGAAGAATTCAACTATTACAAAGCCTATAAGATAAAGAATTACATTCTAATTCCATTATTTGAAAAACTTAAAAGAAGAAAACTCTCTGGAGAGTAATAAGGGTGTGACAAACATCAGCAAATTAAACTGGATCTTACAGTGTGTTAGCTACAAAAAAATAACAAAATAATTTTCAATTGCCCACACAGAGATTTCATTTCTGAAAGCAGAGAAGTAATAAACAGCTATCCTTTTACAGCTGCAAAGCAGCCTTACTTGGAATATGTAAGCCCCTTAACAAGGGCAAGTGCAAGGTCCTGCACCTGGGGAGGAACAACCCCATGCACCAGTACAGGCTTGGGGTGGACCTGCTGGAGAGCAGCTCTGCGGAGAGGGACCTGGGAGTGCTGGTGGATGACAGGTTAAACATGAGCCAGCAGTGTGCCCTGGCTGCCAAGAAGGCCAATGGGATCCTGGGATGTATTAAGCAGAGTGTGGCCAGTAGGTCGAGGGAGGTTCTCCTCCCCCTCTACTCTGTCTTAGGGAGGCCCCATCTGGAGTCCTGTGTCCAGTTCTGGGCTCCCCAGTTCAAGAAAGATGAGGATCTACTGGAGAGAGTCCAGCGGAGGGCTACAAAATATGATTAGGGGACTAGATAATCTGTCCTGTGAGGAAAGGCTGAGGGAGCTGAGCTTGTTCAGCCTGAAGAAGAGAAGGCTGAGAGGGGACCTAATAAATGCTTATAAATATCTGAAGGGTGGGTGTCAGGAGGATGGGGCCAGACTCTTTTCAGTGGTGCCCAGTGACAGGACAAGGGGCAATGGGCGCAAACA
>Ga0065711_1028556_pt1 | contig 40510 bp, 16 predicted proteins | sample Hoacrofraction12_FD_59098 | JGI IMG/M metagenome (GOLD analysis project Ga0065711, IMG submission 59098) | Hoatzin crop microbial communities from Cojedes, Venezuela - Epithelial fraction 12 v2 (version 2) | ecosystem: Host-associated > Birds > Digestive system > Esophagus > Crop | place... | reverse complement strand
TCAGGTAAGGTTCTCGCTTGGCTCCTCCTCCCAAAGAGAGTTTTCAAGTGCCAATTTTCAATTTTTATATGTTTGAAAATCTTTTTGCGAGGTGGGACAAAGTCAATTATCGTGTATCGATTGGCTCTTGGCATGGAATGTCGCGTTGTCAGAAGCAGGACTCAGCAGTTTGACACACCTGTGGAGCAGGCATCTTGGTACTCGCTTCCGGGGGCCATCTGTTCTTTATCGGAAGCAATCTCTGGCTGCAGGGCTTCTGCTGTGCCCCACAGATCACTTGATTTACATTGATGGGCTATCCCTCCTTACTTCTGTCTGATAAGATAAGCACAAGCCAATTGCTCCCTTTGTTAACTCTTCGCTCTTGATGCCTGAGTCTTTTGTCTTGCATTGACAAGTCCAGCAAGGCCTTCAATTACAGAGGGTCAAAACACCACACCACTAAAGGGACCAGAAGAGAGATGGGCATGATGGCAAGGACCTGAGGTAGGGAGAAAAAGGAGCAGAAGTAGAGCAATGGCTGGGGATCATCCCTTTTGATGATAACAAACCATTCCATCATTTCAATTGTTTTATCTAACCATATCCTAGGAAAAAGAACACAAGCAAAACCCAGGAAGCAGCTGTAAACCAAATGTTTGCACAGCTTTGCCTGCTAAAGACAAACTGAAGCTCCTAATAACTATGCGTAATCCTTAACTTTCAGTACCCAGAAGTTTAAGTTGAAGGTTAGATACGCTCAGTGTATACCACCTTTCTCCCTGCGCTAGTACAAGGAATATGGCCAGCTCCATCACTGCATAAAAGCTATACCACTGGCTTAGGTCTCAGGTAATCCTCAAGAAATAAATAATTCTTAGATGGTTATGTCTGAAGATATACCTAGTGCTTCCCAGGCATGGAGTCTAAAACAGTTTCTATGAATGAGAAACAGCAATAATAAAGTTTGCTTTCTTATGGGCTTTAAAAGAGTCCAGGTTATTTCCAAAGTAAAGCTGTATCAGTAACTGACGCTTCCTGAAATGTAATTTTAGCAGACTCTAATAACACATGGTTAAACCAGCAGTTACCCATTTAGTGTAACCTTTGCTGCTGGTAATTGAGAGTATGCATTGCTTAGACAGCTTTGAATTAGAATTAGTCATAGGGACCTTTTGAAGAAAATATGTTAAAAGCTTCATTCTGAGTCCAATTAGAGTTAAGGTCAGTCTTCTTTAGCCCATCTCATTAGTGCACTCTGGCAGCAAAACTTACTCTAAGTCTCCAAATATTTGATTCCTGGATATTTGTTTTGAAAGGATAAGTCAGCTAATAGGAGAAGGGTCATCAAAATGTAAAAAGTTACTTAAACTAATTATTGTCCAAATAACATGTATATCTGTACATTGGTTTTCCCCCTCATATAATGGATCTAATCCCTCATGAAGGCAATCGTGGCCTGTGAGGTGCAAGTAGCCTCAGTGGCTTTCAGTCTAATGGGAGTCGATGCATTACAGTTAAGCTTTATGACTATCCTGTTTCCAAAGGTGGAACATCTGAAATTAACTGGGAAAAATAAATGGGAAAAAAATCAGGTAAACATCCACAGTTTGATAAAAGGCAGTAGCATTAATATTCAGGATTACTACACATCTACAACCAAAAGATTGACTGAAACCTTGTAAAATCTAACTTCATGTGTGGCTGTGTCATTGTAGCCACATAACAGAAATATTCATATTTCGTAAGGATACAAGCAGATAAAACCTGTTTCCCTTCCTAGGTATACCTAGAATATATAATAGGATATATATCTGAGCATTGATGTCCTTTACATATTTCTTTAGATGTTTCCAGGTGATATAATTATATTATAACTTTATAATATAAACACCTTGAGTTCCAGACAATAATCTCTACACCAGAGTCAGTAGCCAGGAGGAATTGCTTGCCTTGGAATTGGTTCCCAGCCTGCCCAGTGCTGACCTACTGCATGCTTAGGGTGCAGCCTGGAACTGTCAGTACACCCAAGTTAACTAAAAGGCAACTCACTTTCAGATCCTTGATCCCATCCCATCCTCAGCCCGGACATTTTAATCAAAAAGCATTTTCTTCCACAGACATCTAAAGCCTTGGACCCTTCCTAGATTAAATGCCAAGGTTCTTTCTTTAAAAGTTGTTAAAAAACTCAGGTGGTTGGAACAGCCCTCACTCCTAAAATCACTTGAAGGTTTTCAGTCATCATAGGACTTTTTTCATTATGTTCGTTAAAGATGTTTCCAGTGGGGAGCTGGGTTTTTGTCCGTTGGGTTTTTTTTTGAAAGGACATCATTTCAGCAATTAAGAGAGAAACACTTTGTAAGTGGCTTGTAATGAAAACTCTGAGTTAAAGCTTATGAATCTTTTAAAATAGTAGTTTAATAAGCATCAGAGTAAAAGGCTTCTGAGGAAGTGAGAAGTAGGTCCCATTTGGCTGCTAATGCAATGTAAGAACTATCAACCAGATTGTTCTAGGTGCTTTGTGCACCCTGAAACGAAGTTGTCCTTACAAATAGGACAGTAAAGTTGTCCTTACAAAGAGGACAGTATAGGGAGGAGCTACTGGTAGAACAGATTTGTCTGAGGATTTGATAGTGCAGATGTAACAGAACATGGTTCAGCTCTTCTACAAAAAATATCTTTGCATTTGAGTTACAAGCTTTCAAAATCTCATCTTCTGTCTTTACATCTCATTTCATTGGGTCTGCATTTCCTGTCCCTAGGCATGCCAAATTATTGTTTCTAAGATGCAGGGATGATACAATTATCTCAAAGTTAAATTAAGTTTCTCAAGCAGTCCTTTATTTGACTTTCTTATCTGTATCTTATTTCCTTTCTCACTCGTTTCATGTATAAAAATGACATGTTGTAAATTTTGATGGAGGAAGCCACCCAAACCAATTTCTAGCTAAGGGTCACAGCTGGGGATATTTTTATATGTATTTAGAGTTTTATTAGTGATTTTAACTCATTTCCTTTGTTTCTATAGAAGGAAATTTGAAGAGAATATGTTAGTGGATATTAAAAAGTAAAATACAATGAACCCAATATATCCAATTTAAATGTCCCAGATATGAAAAGTAGATATATATGAAAAGCAGGAAGTGCTTTTCATTAATGCTTCATGGTTCACATATTTTATTTCTGTGATTCCAGATGCAGAAAAACTGAGGTATGGCTTCCAGAAAGTATTACTGTATTGGTAAAACAGATCATCTTTCATGGATCATACTATTGATTGCAGTAAACTGGTATGATATGTAATAACTCATAGATGTAAAATTATACCTAATCCAAGGGAAAATCATGCTAACTTGATGAAATTTCTAAGTAATTGCAGCTAAAAGTGAGTTAAGTCTTAAATATGTAAGTGAAATAAAGTCCAAATGACATAAAGACAGTTTACAGAAGTGAAGCATGATTATGAAACATTGCTGACTAAACAGTAACTAGAAATCCATGTTTATGAAAGTCTTTTTGAATGTTTTCTAATAATTCCTGAGAAAAGAAGGTGGTGGTGAGGCAATAGAATAATTTAGATAAAACATCAGGTTAGAAATTGTTTTATGAAAGGAAGAAGGGACTATTGTGATTAGTAATGACAAGCAGAAATTATAACTGTTGGGCGTAATGTTAAGAGAGTGCAAGTACAGAAAACAGGACAAAAGGTTTTATACATAGGCGTGTAGATGGCAGCAGAGCTAATTTGTGGGCAGGCCTGGGATTGCATGGAAGACATTTGGAAATGTCAGGGTTTGCACTCATTGATCAGCATTGTTAGCTACACTGGAATCAGAAGGGAATATGAGAGGAGTTGCGGCTCAGAGAGGTTGCTTAGTGGTTGTTTTTTCTTCATTGTACAACCAAGGTTTACAGTGCTTTTGCTACTTTTTCTCATTGTAAAATCTAAGGGGAAGAAACCCACATCTTATGCTTGGTGTTTGATTTTCCAGAAAATCCTAGCATGTTTTCATATGCACACTTTTCATTCTGATCTCTAAGAAAATTGTTGACTATATTTTGAAAGAACCAAATGCTATGTTTTTCTTGAGTTAATTAGTAGACAGCTGAAGGACAGACTTTAAGCAACATGCAACCTTATATGTCATACAGATAAGTGCAGAGAGTATTTTTATTGTTTTTCTGAAGGGTAGAAATAGTATTCTACTGAAGAGGCAAGAGTACCGCTTTACACTTTTTTATATGAACTAGTGAAACATACTAATTCTTAAAATATTTGAAATTGTAAACATGTTAGCAATTTGCCCTTGAAAGTGAATACAGACCCTTTAATTCCATTTGGTCAGTAGTGGAGAGAATTGTGAGAATTTTGTATCGTTCTTCAGTTTGAATTCCGTGTAGTATGTGCACAAATTTTTCTTTTAAGAGACGTAAAGCTTGCATGTCAGGTGATTTATTAAAGATTTATTAATAGAAATCAGTATAATAGGTTACTGTTAGGAGTATCAGTTTGGTGCTTATATATATTCATGAGCTCTTAAAAATCATAACCAGTCTTGCTTTAAGAAGTGTTAGCATGTTTGACCCATTTATCAATGGACAAAATGTCCTGTTTTCTACATCTTGTCTGTATAATGAATATAGCTCATCCTCAAGAGTATTATTTTGAACATACAGAATTAATAAATTTTGAATTATATCAGGTGCTATCTTTATCTTTTTTAACAAAGATACTGAACTGTGAGTACTGAATTGCATGAATGTATGAGGAAAAAAAGAATAATTTGTAGGATTTTCATTTTTAGTGGGATCTTTGTGAATGAAAACAAAAATTATGGACTAATTGATGTCATAGAGGCATGAAATCAGGATTCTTTACTTGCATTCTCAGTTTGTCTTCTATTTTTTTATACCTATATATTCTATATGTCCTATTTTTCTGTACCTATAGATTTAGGCCAAAAAGCAAATCACTTGCCCTGTCTATGTGCCTGTTATCCTAACTATACAATGAAAATAGTGTTCACTGAGTTTTCAAGGTGTTTCTTCAATTGTTAGCTAAAGAGACTGGAAAAGTACAAGCTGATCCTATTCAACCAGAACAAACTGTTAACGTGAGAATTATACAATAAAAGAGCCATTTGCTTCAATGATTTTAAGTTTAAATGTAGGATTCAAAATGCAAAAAATTACCTCTTATTAAGTAAAAATGCATAAAAAATGATAAAACATTTTAGCGTAACTACCTTCTGAGTCCAGTGTTCAAGGACATATGAAATGCCTCACAGAAAAAGTTATTTCAAGGGACTCTTACTCTATTCTACATGATGTCAAGATTAATTAAGTTCACTGTACATACAAAACACAACCTCCACTATTCTTTGACTAACCTCTCCCAGCATGCCCCAGCCAAGTCATCACTATGGCAACTAATCATTCCCAAATCCATCAGTACTACAGTGACAGGCATAATCCATCTGATGTTATTATTTATAATTGATCCCCATGGAAACATTAGTTATATGTATGTTACACAGAAGTTTGAGAATACAGGTATTTTTCAAGCTGCATGTGAGGTTGTCAGAAGAGATTCAGAAAGCCCATAATGTTTCCGTGGTACAGCATTATGTGCTGTTTCAACAGCTCATCTACCTGTATAAAGCAATAGTAACCATAGGAAGGTTAATATTGGCGCTCTGAACTAAACACAGAACAAACTAAAGCATAGCACTAATTATGGGAAAATAGGTGTAACGTGGTCCCCACACTAAAACATCCCTGGCAACTGCCCTGCTTCTTGCTAGGCTGAAATTTGCTAAACAGTCTTTCTATGATTCGTAGCACCTAGAAATTATAATGCACACTCATATATAAATGCATATAGCCCCTCTTAGATTGGCTTCTAATAATAAAATTTGGAAGCAGCAGAAGCAGAAATGGCTGAAATGAGTTTCACATCACATCTTGCCTTAACCCTTCTGGAAAAAAGCAATTTTGGTTACTCAGAATAGATGAGAACATCTAACTTACGCCCTTTATTACTAAAAATCTTATAAATCCCTTATACTGAGGGGCTTAGTAATAACTGTACTATCTTTTAGTATTTTCCGTAATCAGCTAGTGGCAATCTTTTGTTCCGTCTTGTAGAGACCAATATTGAACTAGTTAGTCTTCCTTCTGGATTGCAGTAGTGTTCTCTCATGAGTTTTAAAAAGCTGCTCTGAAGTCTCACCTATCACAGAAGGTGAAGATCTGTCTGCTTAGAAGTGAGTGGGTGTAACCCTGTACATTGGGTACCTCACGGAGTGCAGGGTATGTTAGGAACTGCAATGGTTTTTCTCTGATTCAATGTTTAAGTGTGCAAATATTCGGGAAATGGGGGTGAGGGGAGGGATGTCCATTTAATAAAGCTATCTGCTTACAGGTCCGATATGGCCCTCTTCTGTGATGGGGCAAATCGTTTCATTTCAGTTTCTCTTCTTGGGAATTTGCCACAGCCTAAGTTTTTGGGTTGCTTTGCCTGCTTTTTGTCTTCAGGGTATTTGCAAGAGTATGAACTATTTCTGGGTCACTGCAGTGGTTAATCAGCGTCTCAGAGAAGTAGCAGGTGATCATAGCTGGTGCTTATGCCTTCCTGTTATAACCGTCTTAAACTAATAGATCATTATATGCAGTTTATGTAGTAAGCCCACATGCCAGAGAAATGATGGTACAAAAATAGCAAACAAGCAATAATTAGTGTTCCTGCTGCACCAATAGGAGCCATAATTTGAGGTAAAACATACGCTGGATATTCAATAACACAATTTACAGGAATATATAAGTATACTTTCATCAACAGAAACCAGAGCAGCATTTTTAAAATCCAGCTGACAATCCTCATGGAAATGAAAGGAGAAAAAAATAAATGTCTGATTTTTAGGCTACAGACAGATAATCTAATCTTCTGGAAAAAGAGTATGCAACAGTTGGAAGCTTTTGTTTGATTCCTGTGGACGTCATGAAAACTGTAGATTAAGCAATGAATTGTAAATATGAATTCTGTACTCAACAAACTCTGGCAACCAATACAAAAATAGCAGTGTGCTTTCCTCTCCCTCATCTGTGAGAAAGATGGAGTTGGATATGCTCCTTTGACAAAGAGGCTGGTTTTTGTTAATATGAAGATTAGACATTGGGGGGACGGGACGGGACAGACATGCTTCATTTTTAAAGTACTCGGGGCTATGTAAGTGCGGAACAAATTCGTAATGCATTTTAAGACTTAAATCAGCTGCATTTTGGACACAGCTAGACAACTCTGAGTTGTGTCTATACAGTCTTATGGTTTATCATGTGTAAACGGCAAGCTATATGTTAGGCCTTCTTTAATGTACTCCCTGGGGAATTGATTTTGCTGCTGTCATCTGTCTTTATAAGACCATACATGAACCTTTTTCTTAAATTATAACCTCAAATTGTATAAACTATGTTAATCTGACAGGCTGCAGTGAGTTTGGCCAGTGACCGGCTTTTCTTCTGGGACACTGTGGCGGTGGCTCAGACTCACAAATGAGCGGGTTCTTCAGGAACAGTAAAAAGAACTATTTACCTGTGCATGCAGAAGTATGCAGTGCAAGGTAAAGACATAGAATAAAAATGTTAATATACACAATTCCTAATATGCTAGTTAAAGGCAATGAATACCTTTTACCGGAAGTGGGAAACCAGCCTGTTCACTGAAGTGTCTGGGTGTTTTTATTACTTTGTTTCTGCTGACATCCTCACCCTGAGGAGCTTGTTAGAACCCATTCAACTTGGCTTCTTCCCTAGACTACCCCCTTCGAAATTTCATGTTCCCTTTTATCCTGGTTTCTTAGAGGGGAGAATAAATCCCTGTGTCTTTTGTGTGTTTGAGAGCGTTTAAGCTTGGAGAGCTCTTTGGGTTCTTCAGACTGCTTTATTGCTCCTGATCTCTTTTAATGTAACTCCTTGCTGTAAAGTAAACCAGTCTCAAATCAATGAACTGCCATGCATATGAAATTCATAAAATATACACAGTTTTCTTTTTCCCTTTCAAGATAAACTGAAGGGTACAATCTAATAATTTACTAGAAAGTAATTAAGTGGCAAGGTATTTGCTACCATAAGAGCTTCCCCTAAGGAGCTGAGATAACATGCATGGTAGAATTGCTTGAAAGGCGATGGATTTGAATGAACAAGACAAAGCAGTAATAGAGAGCTAGAGAGAAGATCACATTAATAGTGCTTATATAGTGCTTCCAAGGGTCAAATGCAATGAAGTCAGTTGCTATAGGAGCAAATCCTATATGTCTAACAGACAATATAGACATTATTTCATCAATGAATTACTCATTAATAAATGAACAAATGTTTAATCACTGTACAGAATGAAAGGAACATGTTCTTTGATACTGATTAGAAACTCTTATCAAAATGAAGAAAGAAGAAATAGCAGGAAATTATTAAAAAAATTAAATTCTGTAGTAAGTATCAGTAGCTACCTCGATGTATTATGACGAAACAACATAAATTCAGTGCATAAATCACTGAGGCAGAAATGGTGTTGGTATTACCACACCTGAAAATGACAGGATGCAGGAAGAGCCTTATGTTACAGTCCAGTAGAGATGATAAAAAATATTTACAAAATTAGCATAAAATATTTTTAAATGGCATTTCCTACTTCCACATACTCTTTTGTTAAATCCTCTTGTCTGCATAGAGCTTGATTCATGAAATCATTATGTCACCATTTCTAGCTAATTAGGCCTACACCTCTAAGATGGCTTTTAGACTGGAAACTTACCACAATTGTTGAAATATTTTCGCTCAGGCTTCCTATTTTTCTTTCTCTTTCCTCATTAGCCTTTATTCTTTTTTGATGCTCTTCTTTTCATTCTGTTCTTCAGCTTAGATTTTAACTGTGGCTGATGTTTATTTGTGGGCTCACTGTGTGTCCCATCACAACTGTTATTCTAAGGGCTCACTGTGAGTTTTTTTACTTGAAACCATGTTAAGACATGATCTTTCAAATCTAGTGCATTTTGGGATTCAGCAAGTGTCCCATCCAAGATGAAATTCATACACTTAAATTTCAAGAATGTGCAATCTGAGCACTTTCTGTGTGCTGTCCAGTTCAGTCATCCCTGCCAGAGCTCATTGGTATGTTTAGATGCTGGGGATGCTATATAATTACTTCCTTGAGGTTTCCCAAGTTCCTTCCATCCCATTCTGCTGTCACTTCTAATAAATAAAGGCGTTACTGGGTAGTTAACTGATTGGATTAATGGTGACAGAGGGTGTTTTTCAAACACTTGCTATAAAATCACATAATTTACTTTTGGATTCTTAGTTGGAGCATGTTGTATGTTTAAATGTTTTTTTAAAAACTGTTATTTAACTTTAATGTTCTCTATCGGGGTTTTAGATTATTTTCCTTGCTTGTTATTTTGAGTTTGTTTATTAGTAGTGAGTATCATTTGCACTCATGAAAACCAATAACAATTTTGTTTAGATAGCCCAGTGTTTTTGACAATATAAAATATTCCCCTGTTCAGGTACTTTTAAAGTAATACAGTAGCTAATATTTTTATCTGATACAACTAACAGTTGCATTTGCTCTGCATTAATGCATATTCTGAGTTTTGTGGAATTTAGGCATCTGCCACAGAATGCTCCCATTCAGGCCATAGACAGTGAAATGACAGTATGTCTTAGAGGATGAGAAAAGTGGGAAAGGAACATTGTCTAAATTTTACTTAGATAAAGTAAATATTTTCCACTGCCAATAGTATCCCATTCCATATGTATTAATATGCAGGTCTTTTGTGTCGTGTCACCCATAGCACTTAGACAATATGGGTGTGATATCAATATTTGCTGATAATCAAGTTTGCAACGATACCAAATTGGGGGAAACAATCCCCCAAGATAGAGCTACCCTTCAGTGGATGTTAAGTAGGCTGCAGGAATGGTCTAGGTGGCCTCCTGTCCCTCCTAACCTGAATTAATCCATGTTTCTGTGATTCTGTGTTTCTGTAATGCTAATCTGTACAACCTCTGAGAGCCTGACAGAGTTTTCTGAGTGGCTTCTAAGATGAGATGGTACTATCATTCATCATTAACAAATGAAGGCATGAGGCACTCATAGACTGAAGTCACCCTGGTCCATTTTGGAAGTCTAATCTGAAACGCCACTGTATTCAGATCTTCAGATTTAGCCCATAACATTTTTTCATTTCATTTTTTGTCAGTGACTTCGACTGCTTTTGTTTGCGGTTCTAAGGCCTCTAGTTTGGCTTTTGGGCTGTGAGAAACAAGTAACGATCCTCTGGAAAAGCCATGGATAGGACTTCTGTGGCACAGGTGACTTAGCTCTGTCAAATGACATCCAGATTGTGTAGCACTAATATACACTGTAAAATAACCTTTCTGATTCTTGAATCCTGCCTCATTCATTATTCATTTTTCACCTCCTACAACAAGTGAAGCAGAAGTCCTATGAACAACATCCTTCAGTGCACTTTAATTAAGCAAGTCAACAAAATATGTCATGATTCCTGTGGGGAAAAATAGTGGGAAAAATATGCAATGTACAGTTCTACGGTCCTAAATGTAGATCACTTCCTAGCTATCAGTTGCACAGATTTTAATTATGACATTTCTCTGTTAAGTTTGTTAATTGTACTGAGATACAGATTTTCAGTGTTTATATTCTTATATATAAAAAAATGAGCTGGAATGTGACAACACATTGACCCCCAGAGGTATTATCAGTAAGATAATGTATATGATTCACTATGTCCATGCTGGCCACATAAGCAATTGGTAAATCCTGAGGAACCAGCACAAGAAGATGTCTTCCTACGTACCACTGACATGGTGTGTAAATGTCTGGTAATAGGTTTCACAGGCAGCAAGGTGGAGGTAATTAAAGGATTAATTTCTAGGCTCTGATACAGAAATTTAAAAAAAAAAATTAAGGTGGGTTTTTGTTGTTGTTTTAGCTTCCTAACCTATGCTTCATGCCCTCTAACCTGCTACTATTGTGTTTTCTTTGCTCTCGCTTCTCTCGCCCCTTCTGTTAATCTTACACAGAGAGCCTTATCCTCTTCAGAAGTATGGACTTTTCCTGCCCTGAGTTCCCTTCTCATTTCCATCTAGCTTCTGATCTGCTCTGTTTCTCCACCATAGTCCGTTTCCTCAACTTAATGGATTTAATTCCTATTGATTGGTTCCCATTTCTAGTCTTTTTATGTTGCTTCTTTTTGATAGGTACCCCTCTTGTAACCGTCTTTTCATTCATCAGCCCCACTATGCTCTACAGATCTCCATACAAAAGTATTCTAGTCTCCATTTTTAGTTTGTTCCAAGTCCTTACCTCTCTCCAACACCCTGACACTTCCCATTTCAGAGAACTTTCTGCCATTTTTTAGTCTTCTATACCTATATTTTGGTTTTTTCTTGCTGGGAGAAGTTGAAAAGCACGTTGCTTCTCTTTGATTAAAATAGCCATCCTGACCTACGGTTATCTGCAGTTGTAATGTTCAAACTCTTAAAGAAATTTAGATTTGGGAAACTAATAATTATCTGTTGAGCATAGGCAGGCTGTAATTTTCAAAGGCTGTAACTGTCAAACTTAGGTGACTTTCAAGTGGATGGCAAAAGGTCCACCCTTGACATGCACAGTAACCTCTGCCAAATTTCAAAATTATAAATGACACAAATGATGGAAGAAAAGGTCACCACAAATTTTTTAACAAGAGGAAGAGTTATTTTCCTTACTTTTATTTTCAGAAAGAGATGAACTAATTCTGGTAGGCATTTTTCAAATAAGAAAATGGAATATTTCAGCCCAATTTGAGTAGTGCTAGAAACAACGCAAACTGTTAGTAGGAAAGTTGGGCAATTTACCCATACTGTATACACTGTGGCTAAACCCCTCCCTGCTTTCCTTAAACAAACATCCATTGAAGTCAGTCCAAGGCAATTAGCTCTGTGGGATTATATGCTTATGGTTATGAACAATAACATCTCATTAGGAAATCATTTAACCTTTTTCTGGGTACCCTTTTGTGTTTAAACCAGATGAAATTATGCTACAGTGTGTCACTTTTAAGCAGTTTAATTTAACCAACTGATTAAGTCAGAAGAATTTTGCCTCCCTCAAAACCACTGTCTTAAAATATATCAGTTTTCACAAAACCAAATAGCTGTTAAAGAAATAGCTTTGAATTTAATCTGTTGTATACCAAGTGTATTGCTTTCATGCTGTCATAATATTAATGAAATAATAGATGTTCGAAGAATTCTGCTGTGGAAAAATCATCATAAATGCGAGTTTAACTTTTATTTAAGAAACACAAAGAAATTTGTAATTTAAAGAGCCTTATAAACTCAAGAAAAATTTAGGAAGCAGGAATCCTAAACCACAAATTTTATGCTATTTCCAAACTGTAACTCAGGGTATGTATTTCAAAATAGGAAGTTTTTGAATGTCAGCAAGGAAGAGAATTGTCTTTCATCTCAGGACAAGATAGGTCTCTTTGATTTAACAAATAATGGCTAGAAAAATTCAAAGTCTTTTTGTGTTTGTCCAGATGATTAAATAAATGGACAGATTGATTATCAGTTAGCAAGTGGTACTGATTAGAAGTAAGTAACCCAGTCTTTGATGTTGATTAGCATAACAAAGGAAAAATACAGATGATACTCCAGATTTCTTTTGTAGCAAAATTAGTGTGTCAGGTTTTGGATGATAATCAGGAGTGAAGAAGATAACTTTTATTTAGGAATACAATTTTAGGTATGTGTGATTGAAAACATGACTGTATTGTCAGAATTTTTCCCTATGGACTTCCATCATGATGCTTTTGTTCTCCAGTTTTCCTCTGGTGTGTTGACTTCTAAACAAAAGCCTTTTCCCCATGTGAGCAGATAGAGCTTCAAAATTTCTATTAATGTGTGGATGTTGAAAATATGGCTTTTAAGTGATAAATCTAACCATCCATCAAATATGTATTTAAAGGTTTTATATCTAATTAGAAGGCATGCCTTTTCTGTCTTTTTCCTTTGGTTCAGCAGTTATACATTGAGGTCAAAAGTATTCAAAATCATCAGAGAAAAAGAAATAAATCTGTTTGAAGCCTGTAAGCTTTTAAAGTTTTGTGTCTTAGCTTCATGACTGTTCCTAAACCATTTAGGATTCTCATTTTACTTTATACAGGCAGCCAGAGAGATTTTCTTCCAAGTCTGAATTAATGTAAGTTTTTTAGTCATTAAAACTGATTCATATGTGTCATTTTATATAGATTACTAGAGGATAAAAATTATGTCGATGCTTATATTATTGGTATCTATTGAGTTAAATGCTGTTCAAAAGAATGGTGTTTAAAAGAAACATAAAATTGTATTAAAAAAAAATTCAAATCTACCACAGGAAGGTTAGGACCTGATAAGAACAGGTACTTAAGTAATTTTCTTCTTTTCTCAATTTAACATCAAAGTATTATATATGTAGTAGTATACTAAGTAAGTAAGCATGATTGAATAATTAAAATAATTTTTTACAGTTTTTCACTTTTATTTAAAGGATGGTTATCTCTTTAGAGTAATCTCTCTAAGTGTCTGTGTGCATTTTACAGCTGACATTTTCCCATATTGTTACATCTTTCACTTAACAAGAATAATTTCTCTTTAATGATTCCCTGCATCATTCCGCAGAAAAGGAGAGCTGAATTGCCCAGCGTTGTCACCTCTTACAGCACAGCCAATTTAAGGGTAATGAGAGTAGCTGCCGCTGAGAGTAGCAGGATGCAGGAGGTAACAGATGAAGTCTGTGCCTATGGCTTGGGAGAGGGAACAGCAATCACCATCCTGCCTCTACTCCTGGGAAAAAACAAGCAAAACCTCCCAGAAATCTTCAGAGGCATCCTCTGGTGTCATGTCCAGCCATTTCCCCCGACCACTAAAAGGCTACGGTATGACTGGCTGCAAGAAACAAAAGTGCTTCTTTCAACATCCTGAAGGATGCCTTCCGAGAGGGTTGACTGGACTGTGGAGTGGGACAAGAGGGGCTCAAGGATAGAAGGTGTACTGGAAAACACTGAGATAGAGAGGAAAAAATATCCCCAGTGATGCCCATAAATCTACTGTGATCTTATGGCCTCTCACAACACCATTCCAGGGTTTTCAGAGGAGATATAATTAAATGTTTTGTTATTCTAGCTTTATTTTAGTAGTGTATGGAATATTAAGTCCTACCTTTCCCTGCATACTCTGAAACGGTCTCTGATTTTTGCAGACGATCTAAAGCTGATAAAAATAAAATTGCTAGCAAAATGTGTTGACTGCTTTCTCATGTCTTGATGATGTCATCTAGCATGACTTCATATGATTAAAATAACTCCTTGAGACAAATGCTTATTTCAATGATATGGCTTTCAGGGAACAAGAAATCAACAACAAATACAGGAGTAACACTGACATGACCAAAGGAAGGGATGACTTGTTGTACAGTTTGCTCTAGCTTAGAAGATCACACAAGACAGCAGAAAATAAAGCAAATTACTAATTTTTGAATGATTTTAGTTAAATTACTTTGATGCCTAATGGACATTTGTTTTGTGTGCTGTCTAACGGAGTTTTAACAATTCAGATTTTAATTTCATGATGAGAGCTTCCCAAATGAAATACCATACTATCTTCAGGGTATTAGTCCTTTTGTCCACAGAGTCTCATATGTAAGCAGAAATCAATACTTCTGGTTAAATACAAAATAGGAAACAATTCCTCTTTTTAGGCTAAAAAGCCATTTTGAATTAGCAATGAAAGAAGAGATGGGCAGTTTTTTTCATTGGATTATGGTCTATTTACTTCAAGATTATTTGTGATACAGAGTTGCAGTTCTGGAGTAGATAATGGTTACAAGAGGTGTCTAGTGACATTGAACTTTGAGTGCAGAGGCGGAGGTATGAGATTATAATCTGTAGATACATGCTCCTCCAGAAATGCAGCTATTCTTTATTAGAGTATAGTAGTTTTATTTCTGTTACAGATCTCCCTCTCTTTGTATGTAAAGTTATAAAAAATAAGTGTCAGATCTAAAATTACTTTTCTAATGTAGGTGCCTCTGGAGATTCAGAAGTCAGTTCTGAGAGATATTGAATACCCTCATATTCAGATACAAATTAGTGCAAATTGGTGGAACACAACACTTGACTGGGTAAGGTTTTTATTATTCTCTTTGTATAATATTTAATTTTATACATACATAATGTAAATCAAGATGAAGTGATTGGTAAACTAACTGAAAGAACAGTCTCTGCTTTATTATTGGCTAGAACTACTGATTACCGAGGTATTTGATCCGTTCTGAAAGCTGAAATGATCACAATTTATTGCTCAACTTTTATGTAGATTTTGTTCTTGGCATAATTTTTATGTGACAAGACTGAATGATGAAAAAGCTATCACGTAAAAATTCATTGTGAGGCGTAAGAAAGCTCACCAAATAAGATACACAATAACTAGGAAAAGTAGAGCCATATGAAATATTTTGTGTCAGCTTGACACATTTCCTAAAACTACTTACACATATTTGACAGTCCAAACAGTAGGCTGTAATACCAGAAAAAAGAACAATAAGAAGAAGCCAGAGGAGTATATGTTTTTGCTAAATTCTGATTTTTGATCTTGAATGCAGTGGGATTAAAATGTCCCCTGTCCTAAATTTTCCTTTAAAATGCTCTTGAAATTATATAAACACACTTACAAATTTTGTTGTCACAAAATAACTTGGTATTTCTTGCTCCATATTGTAAATATTTTTTTATTATCCAAAAATATGTCACAGTATTACAAAGCCATCATTCAAGTCAATTAATATCCTCATGTCACAGCCTCAGAGACATTGTTCTTTATGTAACGTGACTTTAAGCATTCGTTTGCCTTCCTAGACTGAACTTTCAGATGGATTTTGCAAAAATCTCCTGTGAAAGTGATGAAGTTGAAATACCATTCCAACAGAAATAGTTCTAATGATTTAGCACTGGTATAATGGCAGAAGGGACACGTTTTTCTGCCATTGCTGCAGCTAAGTCTCCTGTAAGAGTTTTCCACGTGGTAGTAAAATGTCTTTATAAACAACATCAAGTCCACAACATCCAGAAGCCAGTTCTAGCCAACATTAAGAACATCTTAACATACATTTGAATTTATATCCATATGGAAAGCTTTTAATTGCCTAGTGTAAAAATCCCATGCAACCAACTGATTTATTTCTATAGCCAGTGGATATTGTGTCACCTTTATAAAGAGGCTACACATGTCCAAAAGTCTCTAAGAAATTATGTCCCCTCTTCCCATTGTATTCACGTCTGAGATAAACATACTTTCACTAGGGAACTCTTTTTCAAGTCACAATCATATAATGGTCATAAGGATGTTAGCCAGCAGACACTATGGTTGGCTATGGTGATTACTGTAAATATGGTTGTAACCTCATTGTTTAGATAAATACTCATCAAAATGCACACCTCAGCTTAATAAGTCCATTTGGTTCCCAGATGAAGTTTAAGCAAATAAGAAAGAGGACCTGCTATTTCTTGAAAGTTCTGATTTAAGAAAAACACAACCAACTTTCACATTTCTTTTTTTTTTTTTTTCACAATTGAAAGATAGGAGATTTCCTGTCACGGCAGATGCTTTACAGATGGACAAAGTTCCTATGTTTCTTTTCATATTACCAAATGCCACCAATGTATTTGTTAAGATATGAATAATTATGCTAATGTAAAGAGTAGGCAGGTGCAGGAGCAAAATATTTTAATACCATTTATGCAGAAAACTATATAAAACTTCCAAATCATTACTTTTGTAGCATTTTAAACACTTTGGTTTGAGAGTTCTGAATAACACCTGCTGTAGGCAAAAAATAAATTTGTTCTTGTTACTCTAAGAGGAACATTTTTAGTGGGAACAGTGGTTTGAATCCCTTCTCCAGCACTAATAAACCAATAACATAAAAACTATGGGAAGTTTGCTTCTTTATGGAGGTTGGGAATGGGAGCTGCAGTTCATTTGTACTGAAAGGACAGATGCAGCCAAGCAGCAGGCACTTTGGCTGGAAGGATGGCATGGGTTGGCTACCTGGATTCTCTTCCTCGGCACAAGAGGCTGCTGAATTACAACCTCGAGAGAGAGGAGATTGCCCAAGTAGGTTTTTTTCTCCTTCTGGCCTTGGACTCTGAGGTTTGCATATCCTTTTGTCAGCTAGTAAATCACATTGCATGGATTGAGTGGATTTATTTTCTAATTTTCTTATCATTCAGCATCTGCATCACATGTTCTATGCGATGATTACCAAACTTTCCTTCCCAGTTAATTGTTGCTCCAAGCAACATTCATCTAAGCCAAAGATTCTATAAATTTAGGAACACTGCACCATTAGCATTCACTGAAATTTTACTGATAATTTTTTAGGATTACTTTATCAGTGCCAAGAGCTATACAAGGGTAGAATTCTAGCTGTGATTTACAATATGTAATAAAACGTTCCCTAACAATTGAAATGAAAGAGCAGTTCTATTTGTAGCACAGTATATAGTATGTAGCTCCTAACACAAATGTGATTTACAGAAGCCAATTATCTGAGACATTTGCTTGCTTGTGCTAATTAGCTCAGATCAAATTTTCTCTTGAAATGTAGCCCTCAGCAGTGGCAAAGGAATATCCTCTAGGTCACTTTTGGTTGTTTGTGTTTTTCGCAACAAACAGTAATGCTATCTTCATACTGCTTGCCTTTTCTTATGGTTAACTGCAATGTTCCTTGGATCAGTTCTGGTATGTTCTGGTGAGTGGGGAACAGGAGCTGACTCCTTTTTACTGGCAGCTGGTAACATTGAACTCCTATGTGTTAGGCGTTTGGATTCAAGTTTAGAGAGTTTGCACAAGAAACAGGAAGAAATGAGCATGCTTTCTGTTTATTCTATCAATAATAAGTTCAGGAGGATTTATAAATTTATGAATTTAGAATGCAATAAGTAAATTAATTGTGAATGTAATAAAAGACAATGTAGTCAGACAGAAAGTCTGTTTGCTTTGATAGTGCAAGAAATCTTAGAAACTAAGGAGCCTGATGCCTTAGCTCAGCATGCTTTGAGCTACTTTGAGATAGCAGAAGATATATGTCATTGATCAATTCAGTTTAACATTATTAATCATGTCCTGGTTTCTATTCTAACCTGAGAGAAGACAGAAGCCCAAATAGATACTTTTATTCTGCGTTGATATCAGGATGACTTAGTGATGACTTTTGGGGAATTGCTGCTGTGGTTTCTTGCAGCCTTCAGATTTGTGAAACTAGTAGGATAAACATGAAGCAAAATTTTGTTATGAAATCAGTGTTCCTTTTTTGGTCACAACCACCGTTCACTGTAGCTCCGTGGTCTGTGTGGATGTAGATGATAACCCTGTGAAGAAACCCTTCTCCTTTAATTGCCATTATGAAGTCTCTGGAGCAAACAATGAGTACTGGGCTTCAGTACACAGAAAGAACAGTGGTTTTGATCCCTGAGGGTCTTCACAAGATACTGAAAAAATGAATAAAAAATAAATCACAATTATTAAGTCTTTCTAAGAGTTTATTCCTTCACTAAAAACTGATTCCTACTCGGTTATTTTTCAGCACAGAATTACCAGTCAGTTAGTTGGTCAGCTGACTTGTTAGTTAGAATGAAGTTTGTTATGTTGAAGTGATTTATTTTGTTACATTCTGACAGTATTTGTTTGTTTTACAATATATGTCCTGATAACGCGTGTAGTCAGTCCCCAGAAAATGAACAGCTAGGGATTTCACATCTATAACAAACATATTATCTATATTGGCTGCTGAAATATATAAACTTTTTACAAGCCTTTGTAATACAAAACAAATAAAACATGCATCAAATTAGCTTATAATAATTCATTCATAGCTTTGTGAATTACACTACTTGAGGTTTGGGATTACTTTTTTTTCCTTTAATTTACATACCAACAAATTTTTTAACAGTATTAGTTAACATCTATGCTTCAGTTTTCATACTCTCTTGTTTCTCCTTTCAGATTTTTTTCTTGCTTTTGATCATTTTATCTGCATTAACTCTGCTGTATCAAAATTGACAGCTGAGAAGAGTAATACTGTGTTCTTCAGTAGCCTCTTCCTTCTGAATTTAAACTGCATTTTGAACTAACTGAACATTACAGTTGCACTCTGTGATGTAAGTAAGGTCCGTGTAATGGAATGCGTTTACAAGTCACCCAAGGAAGCAGCAGTCATGAGAGAACCTTAAGAATGGTCATAAAATTTCAGTGGACAAAACTGTGCAGTGCATTAAGGGTAAATAATCATGACCAGCCACTTCTGTAAACAGTCCTATCTATCCATCATGCATTACTAAAAAATTTCAGCATTTCAGGTTCATGAAAATGTAAGTCACTTGGTTGTGGCTTTTATTACAATTAAGTCTGTGAAACCTAAGGAAGAATTGCTGCTGCATTTTTTTGGTTGTTGTTGAACAAATGGTATGAAGGAAAATTTTTCACAGAATGCAGTAACTGAAATGTTTTTTTGCAACACTGTGGGCTAAACCACTCCCTGTTTACTGTGCCAGTATGACTGTATTTTGAAATAACTTTCACAGTGAGGCATATGTGAACCCTTGTTTTAACCTCACGCCAACAATGGTGAGCTGTATGATAAAGTCATTTTACTCTGCTGCTTATCTATTGCCATTCAAATAACAAAGAACAAAATGAGTAGGAAGCTGTAGAAGTTCTGTAGCAGTGCAGCACTTTGGCAGACACACTTTCCAGTCTTCTGTGATATGCTTTAACCGTATTTTTGTAAGGTCTGCATATTTTATGTAGCATTTGTTCTTTCATTCTAATTGTGTGGCAAGTTTATTCACCCATTTAAGCTTCCTCACTGTACGCATCTTTTAAAATAACTTGTCTGTGTTTTGCAAGTTTGGTTTACTTTTTCTTTCCTTGAGATTTGAAAAAGCAGAATTGATCCCAGGATATGTTCCAGATAATCAGTTCGGTCACTTAGTCAATTTCCCACATGACTTTTAGTATGGATATTTTTTCTAGATAGTATCACCTCCAAAGTATTTTTCCTTCCAGTTCATTTAGTGTCATCTGTTAGTAGAGAAGAGATTTATCTTTGGTAAGGATCTCCCAAATCTATGAAAGAATGCTGATATTTTTTCTGGTTATGGTGATATTCTTTGATGTGAAATGGGATTTTTAGTACAGGTTGTGTAGAAACTAAAGAGAGACAGAGACATTTTGTTTTCTCTCAGCCAAACCTAGGAAATAAGAGGGCTGAAAACGAAGCCACTTTTAATGTTAATTATACTTATGCCTCAGATTATTTAAGGGTGGGGAAGAAAAAAGGTATGTCTTGCTGGGTTTGCTACTGTGTAATTCTCAAATGTGAATTACACATATGTCAGGTTAGTCAAATATATTAGAGAGCATATTAGGCTTTACTTAGATTTCTCTATATAAGAATCTCTACATGTAGGAGACATATGCAAAAAGAGACTCAAGTTACATCCACTCAATAGATTTTGTGTGATTATAATTCACTAAAATAATCCTGAACAGCATAGATTATCCTGTGCAGAGTGCAGAATCAGTGCTGGTATCTTCTGGGAGAGGTAGAGAGTTGAATGTCATGTGTAATGCTGTATTTCATTTGCTTTTCTCTGTTTTAAGTATGAAGCTTCCACTGAATTGCATAGGATTTATTTCTTTAAGACTTCTAAATAAAAGCACCAACTTTAAAGCAAACCCATGACTTTCACAAAGATATAAGAAACATCCAGCCTTCATCCATCACTGCTAATGATCTTAAATTAAAAGTGCAGTTATAGTTACTCTATAATGCTAAAACATTTCATAACAAGAAAAAAAAACCCAAACAAAACAAAGTCATAATTCCTGCCACCTCACATTTCCTCTGTTTTTTTGGTATTTGCTCTTTTAGTGCCCTCCTGCCTTGAGTTCTTAACATTTCAGTTTAATGGTCTTATTTATATAATCCCCACTCTGGCAATTTGAAAACAGGTTTCAGTGATAAATTATTTTTAAAGAGTATGTGTTCATTTAAATATGTAACCAGATGTTATTGGTATTCCTCCTTAAGTAGCAGCCTTTGTTTTACTTCAGCTACTGGGGATACTGTATTTCCCATCTCACTTTACTCAATTCTATCAACTATTCTTATTTTACAGCCTTTACTTTAACTTCTTCACATGCTAAGTTTCTTGTATCCATATGCATGCAAATATTCCTCATAAGGCCTTGCTACAATCAGAATAAAATTTGCTCTTAATATTTTAAACTTCTACTAATACAACTTTACAGTAACTATTAATGTAATTTTTTACTATCTCTTCAGCATACTTAAACTGAAATATTTGTAGTCCAGGTACAGCATGTCATCTCTATTAGCTCCCACACAGATTTAATTCCTTTCCTCCTGTCCTGTTCTGCAGCTGTACAGAGGGTAGTGGCCAGCTGAGGTCCTTTTCCACACAGCAGATGTAGCTAGGAACAAGAAGACATGTCTCCTCTAACTGCTGCTCTTGCTGATCTTCCCTCTGTTTTTCACAATGAAGAAGTCAAGTTTGTGAATGTTGATATCAATTAAATATTAATTTAAAAAAACAAAGCAAAACAACCCCAAACTAATGTGAGAAAGGTAGGTATTGGAATCTTTGGGTGACCTGCCTTCCCTTTGGACCATTTCCTTCCTGTCTTTTAAAGCAAATGCACCAGTACATCTGTTTGCAGGCATCTGGTGAACATTCTGATAGCTGCCACAGAAGAGAGCACTGATGTGAGGGAAAGCGTGCCTGTGCAGACCATGGACAGATTTGAACGGGATGCAGTTTTTTCCCTTTGGGAGGGGAAGGGCAGCTCATTGTCTCCAAAAACATGTAAATGAGCATGGAGGAAGTGCTAACTTTCTTCAGCCGGGGTAAAAGAAATGCAGTCTGCAGCATTTAGCAGAAATCTCATTACAGAGAATTCAATAAAAGGTTAACTTTTAAGTTCAGTTCAATTTATGAACAAAACTGAAGAACCTTTTCTGTTAATCCCCTTACTGCAGCATAGGTGCTTGCTGATAACCAGAGGAATTTTTGTCCAGATGTTACACAATATCCTGGAGTAAAGCAAGCTTTCTCTCTTCCCAGGTTGGGCTGGTTTTACGGTTTTAGGAACAGCTTGAATATGTTTTGTGAAAGTGTAATAGCAACTGAAAAGCTGTATCATCATGATTTAGAGGTTTTAAAAATACCCCTGTTGTTAATTTATCATAAAACATCATAACAACATTTTAATGTGCAATTTCAATGTTATGTTGGTTTTCATGAAACTTTTCTTGTCCTTTTAGGAGACTCTTAGAGATCTTGTAAGAGAATGGAGGCAGCTGCCTTGAGCCTGTCAATGTTACTTTCAGACACTGAGGACAATTAAAATAATGTTTCTTTGCAGCCACATAGTGAGTACAGAAATTAGGATTTTCAATGTAAAAAACAAAGACCTATTAAAGATTAAATGCTGTTTGCATGTCAGTTGGAAGATATCTTCTGGTATAGCAAAAAAAATGGTGTTTTTTTGACAAAATTTTGCCTTACTGAAGCTTAAAATCTAACAAAATCATATGCTGTGACTTTAAGACAAAACACTATCTGTTTAGAGGCTTCATTCTTGGTGATGCTGGGTATCTTCTTAGAGGTGCTGAACTCCTGCAGTCGTGACACAGTTGTGTGTTTCAGTAATTACTTAAAAAAAAAGCTGTTGGTTTGTTTTTTTTTTGTGGGTTGGGTTTGGCCCAGGAAAAGATTCCATTCATAAGATATGGAATCACCAAGTAACAAGAAAATCATATGATTTAGTGGTGCAATACATGACTTCCATTCTGATTGTACTTTTCTTGAGCTTTATGCCATGTATACACTGCTGAATGTTGAACAAGTTCTAAAATCAATTTATTTCTTTTTCTAAATGAATGTTTTCAGTTATTATATCTATTACTGTATTGTATGGAGCTATTATTTACATGATGTTTGCACTTAGTGCACTTCAGCCTGGTTGGGAATTCATTGTAACCATCTTTTATAGAAACATAAAGTCAATAGTATTTCCCAAAGTTTTATTTTAAATTAGAATTTTAGTTATCTATTCTAGGTGATAGAATAAATTTGCAGTTCATGGCTTTGCTGCAGGAAAAGCACAACTCATTCAAGCGTCTCCCCCATGTTCAAAACTGCTTGCCATATAATACCTTGTTCATGTGCCATCTGAAATTCAGTGATTTTGCAGTGTTTCTGTGACTAAGAGGGAAAGGTAAGTGTAATGGCAAAATGTGAGTGAGTGACACAATATATGAATGGGATGTGAAAATTTGAATTTTTCCTCATCTTTTTACCTTGGTTTTAAGCCACAGTTTGTTTCTGTCTTGCCATATTTACAGAAATTAGTGGGATTGTCTTGCTTGATTTTGTTTAAAGAAGGACTTACTCTTGAGAAAAAGGCTGATTGAGAAATAATCAGGAAAAAGAAGAGATATAATCAACCTGCTGGAGTTTGAGAAATCTCAGAAAGTAACCTGAATTATAATTTTTGAAAAAAGTTTTGTTATTCTGCTTAGAATATTTTTGTACTCCCTGGAGGGTGAGTACAGCTTGAGTTATGGCTACAAAAAAGAAACAGCTGGGGCTTTTTTGTTTGTTTGTTTGTTTTCATGGATGCTAGATCAAGCATTTGGGCATCCTTATTATCCTACTGCTAAAAATGCTGAGGAATACTGAAGGAATAATCCAGCAGGGCTGACTGAAATACTATTTTTAACTATTGTTTTTACTGTAATAGGACTCAGATGTTTATTTCAAGGACCAGTCTTCCCATATAATAAGAGACATAATATATCTCTGATATAATAAGAACGGAGAAGAAATAGCCTCTCCTGCTTCGTTTCAGCACACACTGTTTTCCTGCAAGGGTCTTGTCTTCTTTTGAGAAACACACAGCAAGCTGCACTGACATTTTGCAAAAATGGTCAGTAAAAAATTATTCTGGTTAGTGGCAATGTGCTCTATCTGATGGAGTCTGCTATTCTAAAGCCCTTCTACATCACAGCCACATTGATATTTATAGCCTTATACCTTAGTGTAAATGGAGCGATCTGGTTATATAATTGCAATTTTGAGTTTTCTGTTCTGTATAAGTGCAACTTGCAGAGTGACGTTCTGTAGTCATTTCTTGAAGTTAATTAAAGAGCAGTTCACAGGGCCTGGAAATGTACAGTTCTTTGTGGCATCTTCTGCAGCATCTTCTGCTTTTGTCGTCTAAGTTAGCTTTACCTCCTCTTCACTGAAAAGGGAAACATTTGGTGTAGAATTGTAATATGTTAGTTGCAAATGTTGTAAAATCTTGGCTTAACTTCCTATTTCTTGACCTACAAAGAAAAAAACCCTTTGACTGTGGTGACCAATCATGCCTATCTCCATTAGATTTCGGAAAATTTTAGAATCAAAGCAGTTCAAATTTTTAGAAGGGCTTGTATTTCAATCTTAAAAATAATACATTCCCATAAGGAAGACATTTGTTCAACTGCATCATTTTCCAGAATGCAGAATTTCTCAGAGTTCTTAAGTTGGTAATACATGGTAAATTCCTCCATGTATAATATATGAGTCAGGATGTGATCCTGAAGTTTGTGGGAGGTTTCCTGAAGCTGAAAGTTAATGCAAAGTGGGAACAAGCACCTAATTGTGTTGCTGAGCTTTTTAATTGCTAAAGTTTTGAATAAAACATAGCATAAGGACCCAAACCACACAGCTGAGTAATCCTTTCAATGCTGTTGGGGCAAAGAAATTATATTACTAAGGATTAAATATGAATAAATACAGCATATCATAAATTGTCGTATTTAAACATTTAATGTAACAGCTTTACAATACAGAGAAAAATTAACTGGAAACTTCCGCTTTAAAAGCATGCAGCTGAAAATACCAAATCCAAATCCTCCAGCATTAGTGGAAATGCTAGCAAAAGTCTGCCAAAAGGGGACCTTTGCTGAGTACACACTGTTCAGATCACAGCAGGGGCTGTTATTTATACTAGTTAAGTGGCATGGCTGTTTGCTTGAAAATGCAAACTCTTTAATGTATTATAGTTTGGAATATGAAATACCAACTATCAGTGTAGTCCTGCAGTGATAACTCTAATCAACCTACCAAAGGAGCACAGTAGAAATATACTATTCATTGGACATGAAATATGACTGGGGAAGAACAAGAATGGTGGATGTTTATCTGACTACACAGAATGTTTCATAAACGTAGTCTTTTTTAAAGAATCAAAGAATCACAGTACGGTTTGGGTTGAAAGGGACCTTTGAAGATCATCTAGTCCAATGCCCCTGCAGTGAGTATCTTCCACTGGATCATGTTACTCAGAGCCCGGTCCAACCTGGCCTTGAATGTTTCCAGGGATGGGGCATCTACCACTTCTCTGGGCAACCTGTGTCTGTGTTTCACCACCCCCTCAGTGTAAAAAACTTCTTCCTTATATCCAGTCTGAATCTTCCCTCTTTTAGTTTAAAACCACTACCCCTTGCCCTATCACTCCATGCCCTTGTAAAAGTCCCTCTCCAGCTTTCTTGTAGGCCCCTTCATGTACTGGAAGGCCACAATAAGATCTCCCCACAGCCTGCTCTTCTGCAGGCCAAACAGCCCAAACTCTCTCAGCCTTTCCTCACAGCAGAGGGGTTCTAGCCCTCTGACCTTTTTTGTGGCGTCCTCTGGCCCCGCTCCAACAGGTCCATGTCTTTCCTGTGCTGAGGGCTCCAGAGCTGGACACAGGACTCCCAGGGGAGTCTTACCAGAGTGGAGCAGAGGGGCAGAATCCCCTCCCTGGCCCACTGCCCACGCTGCTGGGGATGCAGCCCAGAATACAGTTGGCCTTCAGGGCTGTGAGCGCACATTGCTGGGTCATGTTGAGCTTTTCATCCACCAGTACCCCCAACTCCTTCTTGGCATGGCTGCTCTCAATCCCTCATCCCCCAGCCTGTATTTATACTGGGGGTTGCCCCGAGGCAGGTGAAGCAAGGCACGAGTCCTACTGCTCTCAGCTGCGTTATTTCTGGTCCAGAACTGATGCCTTGAGAAATGTTAGTCCACTTTCAGAATCATGATATCATGAAAGTCAGCTTTGGCAAAAGAAGCTGAGATAGATAGTGCACAACTCTGCTGCTAAAAAAGAAAAGAAATAAACTCAAGTCATGGTATCTGAGTCTTTATTTCTCTTACCGCAAAGATGATGTGGTTTGCAATAGGTGAGAGTCAGGATGATATTCCACTTGTGAGAAGGAAAGACAGGAACTCTACTAGCTTTTCCTGAAATAACATATCTTAGTCTTACTGGACTCATCCTTAATATCAAGAAATCAAAAATGGTAAAAACATCTACCTTTTAACTCAACTTTGTATCTATCAATAATCATATTCTCGCTTCTGGTGCAGAACCTCAATACTGTGTATTCTTTGTCCATGAACATTGGACCTAAAAAAACCAAAGGAAATACATAGTAAAGTTTAAAAATCTATTTGTATTGAACAAAAAATAAGAAAGGTTCAAAATCTTGAATATGGATTGTGTAAAATATTGACTACGTGTACTTTACAGTACTTCAACAGTAAACTGTAGACTAAACTCTAACCCGGTAAATTCAGTGGATTAACTCAGTAAACTAGCAGAAAACTCTGGGAAATTCTAGGTACAAGCTCTGTTCCAAGAAATATAATAATCTACTTCAAGTTTTTTTTTCCTTCTGAACACAGTTTACTATGGTTGAAGAGTTTACAGACTACCTGTATGAAAATGAAGTTCAGAGAAAAATTATGTAAATATATATGGGTGTTAAATTTAACTGTAATTTTCATTTAATTTTTATATGTCTTGATCTTAGATAACCTTCACTAGCAGTACTTAAAATAGATAAGTAAGAACAAATTACATTTATTCATGCTGTACATGGGTAATATTGTAAAAAGGAACAAAGTACTTAGTGTTTCTAGCCACAGAATGGCCATGGTGGAGCCCTGACTGCACCAGGAGGTGTTAATGATCCTGCCCAACCTCACCTGGGGCCTCAGCCACACCCTGCCCACTTAAGCTCAGCCCTGGGCTCGTAGTTTCCCCTTGAGCTGTGATGGAGGAGATGTAGTTTCTGGCTTAGTATAGAAACTTGTTGTTCTTGATCTCTAGTTTGACTTTTTCACTGGACCTCGGACCTGCCTTGTTACTCTGAAGGTGCCTGGTGACCTGGGCTCTGGACGGACTCTGACTGCCTGGTTGTTGGTCAGCCTGCTCATGATGGGATGAACCTAGGGCGGTGAGGATCCCTGTCCTGCCAGGTGGGTTATCGCTTGAAGTCCCAACTGAGAGCTGCCAGCCATTGCTGCTCCCTGGTAGCCTGTAACTGAGATTAGAGTTATCTCAAAACCCACAAGCTACATGAAGTAATAACTATTGTCTCTTCCCCATGAGTGAGAGCCTTCTTTTAGGGGAAAAGGCTGACACCGAGTCACAGGATGGTTGAGGTTGGAAGGGGCCTTTGGAGATTGTCTTCTCTAACTCCCCTGCACAAGCAGGCCACACAGACCACTCAGGACCATGTCCCCATGGCTTTGGAATAGCTCAAAGGGTGAAGATTCACATCTAATCTGGGCAACTTGTTTCCATGCTTAGTAAAAACTGACTCATTCATTTCATTCCTGCTTTTTTTAAGTTTTTAGAGTAAATCCAGATATTTTTGTATTTAGAGCTTTGATGCCATGGTTACAACTGCTTGTTGACTTCCATGTTGATATTTCAGAGATTATTAGGTATAATTGTAAGAATATTAATTAGTCATTGGTATTACAGTGTTTGAACATAGAGAAATCACATAGTATTAAAATAATTTAATATTTCAGACACTTATAAGGTGACCAGGAAATTACTAATTTGTAATGCTTATGTATCATGGTTTGCTTTAATTTTTTAGTGTTGTGGGTAAAGTAAGTTTTGGAGCATCTCTTTATAATTTTTATCAAAAATTGTCTGGTAGTCACTATCAAAATAAAGCCAGTATTTTAGAATTCTTTATTCTGAAACAAGGTAATGAAGTTACTGTTCTTATTTTTTAATATATGAAAATGTATGCTTAGGGACAAAAAATTACAGATTACATGGAGCACCACAAAAAGAAAGGTTGGAAGTTTTTTCTTCCAACACTAGTTCCAGTGGGTTCCTTGGCAGTTTCCAGGGTTGAAATTTTGGAACAGGAGTGAAGTGACAAAGACTGAGGAAAATCCTGGATAAATATCACTAAGAATTCCACCAGGATAACAGGGCAGTTATAGGACTGAACATACAACTGAGATAATTATTCACCTAGTCTAGAATATTGTTTTTGTATTTTTATTTTGTTTCTAGGGAATTGGGGTTACGTGGTCATTCTCTCTATTTATAGTGTTTTTTTCTCTTTCTAGTCTCTTCTCACCCCAACCAATGACATCTGAACCCTTGGGCCAAGTTCAAGTACCTTAAAAATTGGTAGGATTTTTGAGCTTTTTTTTGGTATGAATAAAAGAAAAGTAGGGTTATCCAACCAAAAGACTCTGCTTTCTGTAGAATGACTTATTCCTGCTCAAGAAACACTTTAAAAAATAAAAATGTCAAAGTACAAACAAAATTAAGTGCAAGGAGGCAGTTCAATTTCTGTCATTTGTGCAACTGCCCCTGTTCACCATTGGGCAGTATAACTTGTATTAAAATACCTCCCAGAATGGATTTGCTCAGAGGTCACTAATCTGAAGATTACTATAGCCAATAGTTGCAGAATCTTTTCTTTTTTTAAAAAAAAAAACTCTTAAAATTTGAAAAAGCCATATGAATTTCATTTGTTAGATTGTTGTCTTCTGGTAAGGGAACACTTAAATAATTTTTTTTAAAGACATACACTTTAATTTTTATCTACTAACAACTACATTAATGAAGTTAAAAGCAACGTGGGCACTGCTTTTTTAGTAAAAATTTTTGGTAGCACACAACAGATTTTGAGCTGTGAAATGGGGAGTGTTAAGCATGTTTAGACGTGATGAAACAAATAGTGGTTAGCTAGCAGGAAGGAAACATCTGTAGCTGAATGTTGAAACTTGGAGCCTGGCGTTTAGATTTTTTTCTCTTCGTTCTTTCTCGGAGACTTTTTTAGTTTGTGGAGAATATTCTGTTACGTATCTACTTTGGAAGCAAAGATTTTTCTATTTTAGTGGTAGTGAGACCTGCTTTTATTGTTTGCTTATGTATAGGATCTGAGAGTAAAATAGTGTTTAGCTTGACCGTTTGGCTTTCCATATATAAATATAAGTTTTCTTTGGCTGTAGTTCATTGGCTCAGCCCCTGAATTTAACTTTGAGTTCTTTGTCTGTTCTGTGCTCTAGCCTGCTGCTTCTTCAGATTTAAAGATGATATTCAGTGTAATTGTAAAAAGAAAAAAGTGGTACTGTCACTATTTGAATTATGTTTTCATGAGAGCACAGAAGAGCGATAACTTACAATATTCAAATTCTGCATGATTTTTTAATATATTGATGTGATAGTGTGACTACGTATGTACTGCTGTTCATTACAAGGAAAGAAATCAACACGATTTTCCACCCTAGCTATTTTCCATGAAATGATGTCAAAAAGAATAGAAGATATTCCAGGAGATGGAGCAAAGGAAGACCTAATAAGTGAAATAAAAGAAATTAATTAACCTCCCGGACATACAGAAATTACTTTTTGATAGTTATTCTTATTGATCCTTTAAAAACAGCTCCATCTGAGAAGAAACTGATAACCAGAAATATTTGAGCTTCCTCCCCCCCCCCCCCCTTTTTTTTTTTTGTAAGAATAACTTACCTCAGAGGTCATAACACGTGGATTGCTTTTACTTTTAAGAAGTCAGCTGGTGTTTGACTAATTCCCCGATACAGAAAAAATGCTCAAAGAAATTTGATGCACAGTGGCTTCGGTTAGGAATAGAGTTTTTGTGTGTGGTTTTAAACAAATCCTTCAATATTCTCTCCAGTTTCCTGAATTGGGATGGTTTTGCCCTGCAATGTACTTGTTTTGTATGAAACCTGTTACTAAAGCTAAGTGAAAAATTCATGTTCTGTCTCCACAAATACTACAGTATTTAAGCATTTATTTTTATCCTACATTTTAACAAATATTGTAGTTAAAATATTTTTATGGTTGAAAAGACTTAAATGACATTTGGAAAATCTTAGACTTCTTGAACTCATAAACATATTTCATTAGAAATAAATCTTGTTCTTGGGTATTATTTGAACTTTGGTTACTGCATGTCTTTACTCTTTTTACTGTCTCTATTATTTTGCAAAATATCACTATTTGTGAAAGAGTGAAGGATGGTTTCAGGTTTCATTTATAGAGGACTGCCATGACCCTCGTTTGACAAAAGGCAGACCTGTAAGGAGTCAAGATTATTTCATTCTTGCAAATTGGCCTTACGTGACTCTTGGAGCACCTAACCTTTGTGACATGCCTGGGAATGCTCACGTAGCCATATGGTGCTGTTTTGTATGATCAGCTCGGAGCAGGTTGAAACAGTGTCCAGCTGTTTAATTTGTGATACTTGAATAATTTAGAAAAAACTTCAAGCAGTTCTAGAGTTCTAGGTGATTTTTAATCAACAGTGCCTTAGAATTTGAGCCTTTTTGGTGGAAAATTGTCTAAACTCAATTCTTGTACTGTAGACAGTTGTAGTCAAGAGTTTCTTAGCTGACTGGTTCATCATTGCAACAGTTCCTATCTCATTTATAATGGCATTTTTAAACAGTATTTCTTCAAGATACTGTTATAGCTCACGGACTGACATTTACTTAGAGCCCTATATTCACTGATTCAGTACTACTCTATAAACATAAATCAGAGTGGTTATGCTTGTGCCACCAACTATTTAAAGATACAGTGCAGTGACCTGATGAAAAAGCCACTTTAGGGATCATGCTGAAGGAATGTTAACTGGTTAGTAGATAAGCTGAGATGCTGATGAGGAGGCATTCCAAAATTCTGCACTTCAAATCAAAATAGAAACCCATTGAAATAGATGCTGCTGTTAAAATCTCTCAAAGTACAGCCAAATTTTACTGCATTGTGTTCTTATAAGGGGTATTACAAGTCCTGAACCTGCTGAGATTAAGAGCAATAGTAAGAAACACAGAGCAGAATTTGTCCTTCTGGAGTCAGCACTTCAGCTGCGGGGCTTCCTCTTTAGATTCTTCCTCTATCTCTTGTTTTTAGACACATGAATTGCTGACAGTTCCTGGAGTCCAAATTATGTTGTCTTTTGTTCTTCTTCGAGTATTCCTGTGATGCTGTAGAGTCTTTGGTAAAAGTTTATAGTATCATGGTGGTTTTGTTTTCACAATCTTGACACAAACAGTGTCAAAAGGTCGGAGCTCATTGATAGTGCAGTATAATCTAATCATGCCTTTAGTCATTCGGACTACCAGGCTGCTGCTTTGGCTGTGTGCTTGCTAGGCTTACTCTGGTGAGTGCTGTGTGCTTGTTTCCAGATAGCAGTTGTTTCCTCTTAGAATCATAGAATCATTTAGGTTGCAAAAGACTCATAAGGTCATCGAGTCCGACCAGAAACCTGACACTGCCAAGTCCACCACTAAACCCTGTCCCTAAGCACCACATCTACACATCTTTTAAGTCCCTCCAGGGATGGTGACTCAACAACTTCGCTGGGCAGCCTGTTCCAGTGCTTGACTTCAGTGAAGAAATTTTTCCTAGTATCCAATCTAAACCTCCCTTGGTGCAATTGACGTCATTTGCCCTTGTCCTATTGCCTGTTTCTTGGGAGAAGAGACCAACCCTCACCTCGCTACAACCTCCTTTCAGGTAATTGTAGAGAGTAACATGTTCAGGCAGCTATCAACCAGCACCCCTAGGTCCTTTTCTGCCTGGCAGCTTTCCAGCCACTCCTTCCCCAAGCCTGTAGCATTGCATGGGATTGTTGTGACCCAAGTGCAGGACCTGGCACTGAGCCTTGCTGAAACTCATACAGTTGGCCTCGGCCCATCGATCCAGCCTGTCCAGATCCCTGTGCAGAGCCTTCCTACCCTCAAGCAGATCAACACTCCCACCCAACTTGCATGAAGTCAGGCTGCTCTTCACACCTACAACTAAAGCTCGAAATCTTTGTCCCCTTTCCTTGCTAATTGGGAGTCATGTGAATTATCTGCATGCTGACTTTAACTTTTCTCCATTTTATATTATATTTGTGGAGTTGTTAGTCTATATGAATATTTCTTTGAATCAGCACTACTACTATTACCATCTTTACTGTCCTTGTTCTACTGGTGCTCTTGAAAACAAGGCTAAAACTGCAACAGAACAGCTTTTCCTAAATGTCATACTGGTAATATTTGCTGTAGTGTAGCTTTGATAGGATCAAAGGATTGTTGATAATTAAGCTTCATTCTGAAATGGGTAACTTCATTTATATATTTCTGATTGCTTTGTCAAGGATTTGTTCTGAGGCTTGTGTTCGTCTTGTGTTTTCTCACAGATCTTGGTTATGACTTAGTCCCATAAGAATGTCCGGTATCCAAAAGATGAACTAATTGATTATTTTGTGTTGTAAATAATTCCCAGCCTTTTTTAAGATTGTGACTAAAATGTGGGGTTTTTGTGTTTATGCCACTTGGATGTTCATAATATGGTTTCATAATTATCCTACTCTGCTCAAGTTTATTTAAAAATAAGGGCCTTAGTAGCTGCTATTGTCAGTGACAAGGAACTATTTTGGCAACTTTACCTGTCATTCCTTGGTATTTACTCATGATACAGACAGTGTAGTGTACTATTTAATCCTCTTTCTGTTTTTCAGCATGGTGGAGTTTAAAGTCAGTTTAATTTTTTTGTAATTCCTTTCTTGTGGTTTGTTGTGTTTTAATTTATTTGACAGTATTTTATGGTACAGCATGGCTCAGCACCATTCAGAGATTTGCGCTTTTCCTAACACTGTTACGTAGAGGCTTGTGATTCTTTCACAACAAAAAAAGGTTATGGTTTTGTTATTTTTCTAGAGAATATTCACATCTAACTGAAATATGGATTTCTCTTTTCAAAGCTATGTAAACTGCAATATATGCACCTGTAGCTACATTGTATTTTATTTGCAATTGCATGATGAGTTTTGTGCTGAAAATGAGTTGTATGAGGTACAGCCATTTTCTTCTATCTGGTACTCCATGCACAACAATAGAAGAAAATTGAATGCCTATTGGGGAGGGGGGGTGTGGAATTACTGGAACCATTTTAATCCTAATTGCTTCCTAGCAGCACTAGCACATCTATAATGATAGATCTAACACTGTTGGAGACAACAACAATAAAACAAGTAATTCCAATCATAGAAGACTGGCAGTAGTTTTGAGGTCATTTTCTGCAAGTAGATCAATAAGAAGTTCACATTGTATAATCCACATTGAATTTGTTCCTGTAATATATCTTAACTTCAAGTGTAGCAGTGGTGAATTGTTAATCCATATTCACTGAACAGAACAAATGAGGACAGCAAGAGTAGATACTTCATGTCCCATCACATCAAACATGTAACTTCTGAGCTGTTTTTCATCCAGATCACTTGTGTTTGTCTCTCTTCTGTCCTCATGACTTCAGAAAGTCTTTAGAGATTATCACAGAATTTGACTGACTACAGTTGGTGCTTTTATTGACAATGCCTGCTATTTGCATGAAGTTAATTAGACATTTTGAGTTGTATATATCTTCTTGATTGTAGTTATTGTTGATCATCAGAATGTGCTTGCATTTTAGAAGATTGATTGTATTATAGTAATTACTTCTGCAGAGCACCCTTTTAAGTCTATATTGCTTTTATCTGTAACATATTAAACTTCCAGTTGAAGCTCCTGGGTTGTTCTTGGAATAGGATACATTTCATTTTAAGGCTCACCTTTGAGCACAGCATGCTAGGTTTATCATACAGTTTTTAGGGCTTAATCGAACGTCCATTGAGGTTGACATGAAAAAATTCTATCTTTAACTAGTCAGCTTTAGATAATGTTCTTTGTCCTCTCCCTTATGGGTATTACAGATTGATCCCAGTTGGGTACAGTTTTATCAAGTATTTGCCAAGTAGTTTATGTATTTCAGAAAATAGATTACTTTCCATGTACAGGGATACATGAATCATTTTCTGAATTATTTTTTGTTCACTATTGCTATTGCTTGATTTGTAATGGAAAGAAAATTATTTTAGTTTTCTACTTGTTAATGATTTGAACTTTTAATAGATGAGGAAGAAGAAATCAAAAATAGTAGGCCACAAGCAATGAATGAATATTCTTATCTTTGTAGAAATATTTTTTCTCTGAAGAAAATACAGGTATTTATATGGAGAAATGCATTCCTAGAATTGCTTAAAAAAACCTGAGACTGATTTATATGAATTTATATGAGTCTCCAATAGTGATTGTGTTTGTGATCTGTGTCTTATACTATTCAGCTTCCATTTTATCAGTACTTTTCATTAATAGAAATTTAATTAAATGGAATACTGTTAATGGAATTAAATCCATTCAATACATGTGAAATTAATCCATTAAAATATTTACAATAAGATATGACATAAGCAAGTATTTACATTTAAAATTCAAGACTTGGTTCCCAAAAACCTAGTAGGAAGAGAGACATAAATAAGAAAGAATATGGAATGTTTTGGCTGGGGGATTAGCAGAGGCTTTCAAGTTGACTTGTTTTTTTTTCTTTTGAAATAAAACAATGCTTTCCCTTCTGAGTTTAAAAGAGCAAACTTTTTTTTTGTGGAAGTCTTTCTTGGATGTTCCCTCTTCTGATACTCTACCACGCTCTACGTTTGGGAAAGCTTTCTTTCTATGACATGAAGTATCTAATATTTTTAATGATCACCACATATTTGTATAGTCTGATTAGGGATTAGTATTTACCACCACATACTGTCATCACAAGAGAAAGTGACGTGTCCAGCCTTGAATTTAATACCTGATCTGGAATGCAGTATAATTCTATAAATATGCTAGCACATGCCTAAATTGCCATTTTGTTTATGAATCACACATAATATCTTCCCTGAGCTTGATATAAAGCAAATCTGGAAACAAAAATTAACCAGAGTTCATTTTATTATGCACTTGGACTAATGTAATAGGAAATATAATTACATAATATCTCATCCACATCTGAGACAAGATACACGTGAGTTGGCAAGCACTTGATGATGGAAATGATCTTCAAGGGCAGACGGCAAGTGGCCGGGTTCTCCTGAAGGAGTTGTCCTACAGAAGGCAGTCTCGCCTTTGGAAGGCAGCAAAAGATCTTGGAGAATTAAGAGGATGCCCACAGGCTCTTTTTCAGTATTTTGCCAGGGAAGATTTTAGAGCAGGTTTTAGACGGTTTCAGAATGGAATTTTAAAAATATTGATTTGATGCATTGAATATAAGAATCCCGTGTTTGCGTAAGAATACATTTAACAAATTGGAAAGTCTACAGTTCATGACTGTTTGTGATGAACTCTGTAGTGCCACATAGCTTGCACAACCCACAAGTTGTAGTGCTTACTTCTGAATGCAGCAGAAGCATATACTTTTTAATAGAAAATTGTCCTGTATTGTCATTTGAAATGCTGGTTCTGAGTAAATTTTCCACAAGTCACTCAGATTGCAATTAGGATGGCTACGTTCCTTTCATCAGTTTCTTTTCGTAAACATTTTTTAATGATTCATTAGCTGTAGGAAGTTTTCTCAAGTTTGAAGTCTAGATGGATAACTAAACGTGCTATAGTTCAGTCAATAAGCAGTACCACAGAAATCAAACTACATGATTAAAATTGTTCCTTTGTCTTCAACTCTGTAAAAAGATGAACTTGTAATAATACACTGTTCTGACTAGACTTGAGTTGGTGTAACTTCAGTTTAGAAAATGGGATGACCTTACATCCATCTTTCATTTGAACAATGAGGTTAAAGGTCACATTGTTTAGCTTTGTCTCAAAACTATGCACACAAATATTCTGTGAGCATAAAATCTACATTGTGTAGGGATGGAGTGTTGGGTAGGATGGTATTTTATGTTTCAAAAGGATGTTCAGCATCCTTATGATTAAGTGGAATCACTGTATAACAGAAGTTTTAGCTTCTGTTTATTATCACTTCCTATTTCTTGGGGCATGTGAACCGTGCCAATATTTATAATTATGAAGCCTATGTTTGAAAAATTGATTTTAAATGAATGAGACTTTCAATTCTTAGCAGAATTTAAAATTTACTGTACTTTCTCTTGACAAGCATTCAGGAATTCCCTGAAAGCAGACAATATAATACAGAGAGGAAGTCTGGTTTATGAAGCTCAAGACAAAAGTGTTTATTAGGCTTCTGCCCTGCTGTGAAGCAAATTATTGCTAACTTAAAATTATAACCTAGACTTTTCAAAATTCCTGTAAATTTTGACTTGCCTGTGTTTCTTTTTGAGCAAATATATGGAAGCGCATGTTTTATGATTTGAAAATACAACAGATGCTCACTTTAAGTAGAAGTAATTTTGAGGACACGAGACTGATGATATGCAGAATTCATAGTAAGATGAATCCCTTTTTCACTTCTCTTCTTGTTTGAAAAGGACGCTGAATTTACACTTCCACTATAATGCATTAAATGAGGCTCTTACACTAAGTTCTTCATTCAAATATTCCTTGTTTTTTAATGACAACCTGTACCGCTAGAAGATACTGAGCATATAAACAAAGGAAATGGAAATGACAAATGAAATTGCTGAACACTGAAAATGTCAATATAAGACAGTTTGCAGTTAACTTTCTCAGAATACATGAAGCGTATATTGCCTTATCTGATTTGTTGTGCTCTGCACTAGCTATGAACTTTACCACAGGAAACAATACAATACAAATTAATTCTTACAGAAATGATAATGGAATATGTGGAATAATAATAATAATGGATAGTGGAATGTATTACAGAACTTATCCATATTTCCATAAAACTATCTAGTGTGACTATAATTGACAGATTAATATATTAGTTATAGTCTATCAAAAAGTTTGCTATATATCTTCCAAGTGACTATATTTGAGAAAATGCTGTTATTAGGATAGATACTTTTATTACCACCATTAGTACATTCGTAGGATTTTCTTGAAAACTCTCTGTGACACCTACTTCTCTTGATATTTCTCTGGGGCATTAGTTTTCATATTACACTGCATTTTACACAAAATAAGCAAGACTTTGACCTTTCAAACTTCAAACCTGCCATGTCCTCTTTGTCCTTTTCCTCTAGCATTGAGATGTAACATGTGGTTTCAGTTTAGCTGAGTGATGGGTTTTGATACCAGGCCCTGCCCTTGTGAAATTCTGGTAGCTTTACTTTCAGAATCTAGCCTGTGCTATGTTCTCCAGGGAACAGTGAAAACCACCAAAGTTGTGCTTTTGTAATACCTTTCATGATGTGATAGTAATATACTGATAAAGGTCCATGTGTTTGGCCTTGCCCTTTTGTGCATTCATCAGTGCCAAAATTACTTTTTTCCTTTCCCAGTAGCTTCCTGTTTCTTTCTGATGTGTTTTCTCAAAGTAAAGATAAAAGTTGATTACTGGGCATATCAGACTTTGTTTATACCTACTAAAATGGAATATAGTTTCAGCTCTTGTCTTTCTCTGAAAACACTTTCATAATGGTATTAAACCCAGCACACAAAGCATGTGACCTGCATGTAAATTATCCAATATGAATTAAGAATACAATCAACACTTTGATGGCTCTGCAAATTAAAACATGTAAACTGTCTTCAGACGCTGGCAAAACATTTGTAATGAATTGGGCCCTTGACTTTACTTTGAGACATTTCTAGATTATAAGAGGGTATATTTTTATTTATAGCTACTTCGTGGAGCACAGTGAGATGATGAGCTAAAAATCTGCTAAGGGGGGGAAAAACAGGGTTTAACAGGTTACTAAGTATTTGCGATGAGCTTTGAAAATAAGTGTTTGTCTGATTAATTCTGTGGGTAGGAACAAGTACTTCAGTATTTTTTTTGGTCTGAACCTGCATCTCGTGAATGCAATTAAAAACAATGGGCAAAATGGTGTGTAACTGGTATGAAGAGCAGCTTTTATAAATTACGGATTTCTGCTTGAATAGGAAATTTTTTATATCAGGTCTGCATGTTAAGCAAAATAAATTTTTAAGATTTTTTCATTTTGTCAAGAGAAAAAGCACAACTTTAGTGTGATCCTCTTACTCCAATATTTCTTTCCTTTTCTAGTGGGCCAACTGAATAAGCATACATCTTTGATAAGTACAATAGCTCTGTCAACTTCGGTAAGGTAGTCATTTGCTTTGAGAAATGTACTAATTTCTACAGCAGACTAAGAAAGATATTCAGGGTTCAAAGCTAGTAAGAAAACATTAGTCAGCAAATAGAATGTCAGAATCTAATGTCAGATCTTGGAACTGTCTTACTCAAATGATTTTTGCTGATCTGGTACTATTCCTATACAGTATATACAGTATAGGATATGTGAAAGAAGCTTTTGCAGTAAGTTTTATATTACAGTGACTATGGTTGGTTGAGGCTGTTGTGTATGTTGTTTTCTTTCCCAACTCTGCCTTGGTTTATAATACCTAGATCTCACTGAAGAAGTAAAGGAACAATCGATGGGTTATTCTTAGTCTTATATGGAAACTTCAGTTGTTGATATAGCAGAAAACATGAAATCGAGAATACAGCTGGGACACTTCTGACTATGGTTACCCTGAGGTGTTGGCGTGGGTTACGGATCCATTGTAACGATGTCACCCCAATATGAGCATTGATCGTTCAACCTTTATTAGTCAGCAAAACAAGGTTTATATAGCAAAGCAGTTACAGCCTCTGATTGGTTAGTTATCTTAACCATATATAGTCACGATAGCTACAACTCGCTGTGATTGGTGCAGAGCTGCATCTCGATGTGGAAGTGACGATAAGGCAGGAAGCAGCAACGTGGCCAGAATGGGCTAAGGCAGGAAGCAACAATGTGGTAGTCCCCCTGCTCCAGCGTTCCGTGTTCGCCACTCTACTTCTGTAGCAGTGTTCCGTGTTCGCTGCTTTCAAGGTCTATCTCCATTACCAAGCCTGGGTTGCTCAACAGCACCAAACTATGTCCCCTCTCGTCCAGCCAGGGCTCCACAATTCCCCCTTTTTGTTTTTTGAGCAAGCCAGGTATAGTTGATGAGGTGGTTGATGATGATGAGAGCTGACGTAATTTTGGTCTTCAGCTTGCTACCACTTTTTCAGAGGCTCACACAAACTACAATACTAACAGATAAAAGAACACAAATGCTAATTGAAGACATAGAGATGTGAAGTGCATACCATAACCTGCTGGATATAAAGAAAGATCAAATTAACTTGAGAATGATACATACTGATGGTAAATCTGTTACCTAGCATATGAGTGTAGATTGATTTACTTGCATTCAATTTTCTTGCTGGCTTTACTTGTATCCAATTTTCTTCCTGTGTGGATGGTGGGACTAAAGTACTGCTTGACCACAACATATCATTATTGTCAATTGGAGGGGATGCATCTCACCGCGTTAGGCGTCGAAATAGCAGTGTATCAATAATATGAGCTCGGTAAATTTGCACTTGGGTTATAGGTATGCTTATCACATATACAAACATCCATAACATTTAGTATTGGCTATCCATATTAATCACCTAGGTTAAGATCAATGTAACTAGAACTATGACTCATTAACTATATAGGCTAAAATTAATGTACATAAAAGCATAAAGCTGCAAACATCAGCACATCTAACCCTTGTTGCATCAAATGCTTGCATTCCTGCTAAATCAGAGTCCAAACAAAAGCGTCTAAAGCCAAAAAAAAGAAAACCAGAAAATAATCAATACCTTCAGAATTTACCAAACTGGAAGACACAAAACCTGTTACTTAGTCTAGACAAATCCCTTAGATCACAGAAACCAAATAAATCCATCAGATCACAGAAATACAAACACTGTAACATAAAACCACACATTCATGGTCGCGACCACACACACACACACAGGCACACCAAGTGTTTAGCATAAATCCAAATATTGCAAAGACAGGACTTACAATAATATTCAACATTTAACACAAATTCCCAAGCTTCAGTTTCAGGAAGAGTACTCTTTTTCAATTCTGGATTAGAAAGGACGCTTTCCCTTCTCATCAGGGATATAGGTCAATGCTGTGAAGCTTTTACTATGACTAACAAATAGGCAACAAGAAACAATACTGGAAGAATGCCTTTGCCTTATTAATGGTTCGTGCTCAGAACTTTTTGGTCCAGTG
>Ga0065711_1001690_pt1 | contig 40515 bp, 10 predicted proteins | sample Hoacrofraction12_FD_59098 | JGI IMG/M metagenome (GOLD analysis project Ga0065711, IMG submission 59098) | Hoatzin crop microbial communities from Cojedes, Venezuela - Epithelial fraction 12 v2 (version 2) | ecosystem: Host-associated > Birds > Digestive system > Esophagus > Crop | place... | reverse complement strand
CCCCCCCCCCCCGCCCCGCACATTTAAGAAACACAACTGTTATTACACCTAAGGTTATTGTTCTTGAAAGAAATGTGGTGCATTTCTCTGATGTCTGCAGTATATTGACTTGAGGCACTGAGGAGCTCTTCTGTACAGAGAGAGTTTAACTGGTTGCCCCATGTATGCTGTCTCCTGTGTCTGTCATGTGGTTCTTTCATACAGTAACTTATGGAGACAAATACATAAACAAACAGAAAACCACACAGTTCAGCCTTGTCCAAACCAGATGTGATTAGCTGGTATAGCGACACCGGCAAATGTCTGAATTGTTTGTGTAAAGCAGTTCCCCAAAATAAAGTACATCTGCAAAAGGTGCCTTTGGCAGCTGTAACAGCAGATAAACTCAGGATTTTGCCAGCGCAGCTCTGTCAAGTATTGTTTGGTTGTGGGTTTTTTTTTCCATATACCTATATTGGAAAAGCTTTGAAATATAAAGCTGCTCCTCGCATGCTTCTCCCTAAAAATAAAATGAACAAACAGTCTCTATTTTGCTTACGCCCTTCAAAAATCTTATCTAAACCGCAGCGCTGTTGTGACTTAGCGGTACACAAACAAACAGGACTGACAGATCCCCAGCTCCATCAGCAAAGCTGACTATTTATAGCAGCTGAGGAAATAGTCTGGTTTATATAATTTTTACAATGTTACTAGCAGTGACGATCCAGAGAGCATCCTTTTGCAAATACAACGCGATACAACTTCCACTCTGTTCGACTCTGTGACAGGACCAGGTATGTACTCTTAGTGGTCAGGGTGAAAGATTAATATGCTGCAAAAAAACATTTTTAAAATGTACTGTATTCCTTGTTAACTTGCAAGTTTTGGGTCTGGATTCCGACCTCCGAGGGGGGTGTAATTCCCAGAGCCACCAGGGAGCTGCACAGCACAGACGGGTGAGGGAAGGTTTGGTCCCTTTCTTTTTCGTTTGCACATGTCCCAGGCTTGTGAGTGAACCAGCCTCTGGAAACAAACCATTCCATTATTTCACAGCAAAGTGCTTATGGATTGTGACATGATGTGGTGTAGCACAATGCCAACAAGCACTAATGATTTTAATTATTTACTCTAGAGAAAGAAACAGGGAAATTTTGTGTTGGCAGCAAGTGAAACAAACTATTTCAAGTCTTTGCTGGAAAACAGTTTTTTTTCATGACTTTGGACCAACTTCTGCACACGCTGCCACCCAGGTGCCGGCAAACAGAAGCACTGCACAGTACGGAACTAGTTTGTCGCTTTTTGCTTTATTACCCCCTCTTTACCCCCATCCTGCTTTTAATTTATTTTTTTTCCTGCCTTTAAAGTTTTAACAAAGCCATTTCTGTTAAATACCTCCAAAGCCCAACATAACCTGGTGACAATTCTATCTGACAGCTGTGACTGACGTGACGTCTGTCATAGTGATTAATACCTATATCCCCCGCCCCATCCACTGCGTACACAAAAGCTGACTGATTTCCTTTGGTGAAAACCATGGGTGCAGTTAAGTGTAAAATCTCCCTGCACAGGTGGAAAACCTTATTCCCTTTGGCACAGGAATCTGATTTGTGAGAGCTGGGCTCCACGACCTTTCCCTTCAGGTTCTATATGACATTCTTGGAAGCAGGATGGCAGAAGGCTGCACTCCAAATAATTCCGAAACAGACATAAAACTTTTATATTTTTATTAACACTTGAAGAGGCCACTAAAAGAAAATCAAAACTATGAATCTGTCAAGACACCTCTCAGCAACGCTGCACTTTGTTCACAACAGCACCACGACAGCAGGGCAATGCAGTTTATCCGGTGTATATGTTTGTCTGTCTATTCATAACACCTCCACCCCTCAATTTCTCAGTAGTAATTAATACAGTCCCTCTGGCAACACACTTCTGAGAGCAAATATTCATAATGAGTCTCACTTATGGTTAGCCTCATTTATCACATTCTGTTTTTTTTCCTTCTACACTTCATGATCTAAATCTCTACCATGTAACAAATGTCAACAAAACTATAAATACACATACACCTAAATATCAATAGATCATAAAGACATTTCTACATGTTCTGACGTTAATTTTTATGCTATTATACTGAATGTACCTTTGTATATCTCTCTGCCTTGTTACAGATAGGCAGATGTGTACAAATATACACAGTGCTATAGGGACAGAAAAACCATGTCATAGTTAAAAGATTTTAATCTTTTCTGAATTCCTGCTCTTAACTTTTTTGTTGCCCTACCAGGAGGCATTGCCTTTACTGGCATCATACATTAAAGTAATGCTTGCAGCCCATCAACTTTCATCTTGGAAAATGGGCTAATTTAAAATGAATAAATAAAAAGGTTTCTGGTAGAACAAAAAGACCGCTCTAGTTTTTCTGCAAAAAAAATACGATAAAGTTGCACTGGAATTATTCTTTATTATCCTAGTGCTTATTGTTGTTTTCTGCAGTACAGGAGAAACTGAGAACAAACACTGTACTAGGCTATACAGTAGTTATTGTCAAGTGCACAAGACAGAAAAAACTTTGAAAGAGGCATATCTATTTCTGGAAGTCATCCTTAATAGACACAAGTCTACAGACTGCCCCTGTGTGAAACTGCTGGTGCATTCCTGGTAGCTCTAAATATACCAACAGGGAGATTTTCAGATGTACCAACAGAAGTTAGGTACCGTCTCCCACTCATGCCCTTGGCACTGTGCCACTCACCGACATCTGCGACCACGAAAAATTCATCACGAACGTTTTCAAATCCAGCCCCGAATTCAGGATATTAGTGCAGACCCCTGAAGCCAGGTGCTTAGCTTGTTTAACAACGTACTTTGGAAACACACAGTCCTAGCACAAAGTGAAGTCCAATATTAGCTGAAGATTCCGTTAGTGTGTGGCTGTTGAAGAGAGTGACAATGCACTCAGATAATACTTCGGCATGAACCGTGCGGCTTTAAAGCTCAGTCAGATTATCATGAGAGATGAATTTTCTAAGGTTCTTTTCATTACTTTCTGTAAGTGCTCTTGACATTCTTCGAAGCAGTTTAGGAGAGCTTCCCAGGAAAAATGTCAAAATAAAGTAATAATTTTCTTATAATACCGTTCAACAAAATGTGAGCACGGCATGATTTAGAAATGAAGATCAGCAACTTATGAAGATGGTGCACACATGCACACACCTATAGATCATCAAGGGCTTCAGTATGATCAAAACAATAAACAATAATTTCATATGTGCTCTGTCAAAGAACTAGAACAAGTGGTCGGTATAGAAAGGGGATTTTATATGACCTGCAAGTATCCTGACAATATACATTTCAACTGTATGTGATACTTCTGTTTCACACGTTGGTAGTTATTCACTGAGCAAAACAATTTATACTGGCTTCATACTGGAAGCATTTGCTGTAAAATTTATCTGCCTTCTAACTCTTGTTAAACAGAACAAATCAAGTTCAGTATGCAGTTGTATTAAAGTACTGCCTCGCCTTTTTCGGGACAATCAAAACCAGTTTACTATCTGCCACAGGCACCAACTGGCACAACTCCGTGAGAGTGGCAAAATTTTTTGGTTTAATTAAAGAGATGATCATAAAGATATCTTTTATTATCTGTAACTCAAGGACTATGTGTGACAAAGGGGTGTTTTTTTGGTTCCACTCACAGTCCCAGAGCCTCCCCTACCCCCTAGCTGAATGATGCATGGTCTGGAACGGACCCATCATAAAGCACAGGTTGTAAATTAAGCAGTGGGATGAATAACCAGCTGAAGGGTTCTAGGAATGCAAACATAACACATGTTATTCAGTTTACCATGAGGGAACTTCTTTCAAGAAATACATTTCTGAAGTAGAAGTACAATTACTTAATCACATGATTTAAAGGAAAAATGACTGGGTATTTTTAGCTATAAGGCTTAAATTTCACGGAATATGTTTGTGCAGGAACTTTGGATTACTTTTATCCTAAAGGTTCGTAAAGCACTTCACATATTTACCAAATTGATATCCAAATTACAGGACACAATCATTTAACTCGGCACCGGAAGGCCCTCATGCCTGCCAAAGAACAACACAGTTGCTGCATGAAGGATGAAGCCCTGACCCTGCTGAAGACAACTGCAAAACTCTGAAAGACTTTAGTAAGGTTGGAATTTTACAACCCACCTTCTGCAGAATAATACCTTAATACTTGAGGGGAACTTTAATAGTGGAAATCAGGCAGGACTTTCTTTATTCTTCAGTTCCAGTGATCAAACCGTGACAGGGACAGATCTGTGTTTGCCGTTACGAATCTAGCAGCCTAACTCCCTGCCAGTGTACCCACTTGGAAAGAAATGTGCAGAAACTCCCACAGAGATACTCTGCCCTTGATCTGCAGCAAAACTCCTGTATTGTCAATACTCGCCTTGATCTGGAAGGTAACTCTTGATGTCAGCGGCAGTTTTGTGCACAGTGTGGGCAGTACGTGGCTCCTAAGGAAAGTTTCAGAAGCTGGGGCTGCATTGAGATTAATCAGCATTTGATGCCTGACTGGAGAAAAACAAACGAGCAGGGTTTGTGGATACAGTCAGTGAGGAACATTCAACGGCAGCCAGAAAAAAAGCCTATCACACGAAAAAATTACAAATGAAGCCAAAGAAGGGCAAGAGTGAGGCAGGGGAAGGTTAGCCTTGAAGAAAGGATCATTGACAGAAGGACCAGACTGTCTTCATGGTGTCATGAAGGTGGTCAGTGAGGTGGATTGAGAACTGGCTGAATGGCAGAACTCAGAGGGCTGTCATCAGCGGCGCTGAGTCTAGTTGGAGGCCGGTAACTAGTGGTGTCCCTCAGGGGTCAGTACTGGGCCCAGTCCTGTTTAACTTCTTCATCAACAACCTGGATGAAGAGTTAGAATGTACCCTCAGCAAGTTTGCTGATGATACCAAACTGGGAGGAGTGGTAGATACACCAGCAGGCTGTGCTGCCATTCAGCGTGACCTGGACAGGCTGGACAGCTGGGCAGAGAGGAACCTGATGAAGTTCAACAAGGGCAAGTGCAGGGTCCCGCACCTGGGGAGGAACAACCCCTGGCATTAGTACAGGCTTGGGGCAGACCTGCTGGAGAGCAGCTCTGTGAAGAGGGACCTGGGTGTCCTGGTGGACGACAGGTTAACCATGAGCCAGCAGTGTGCCCTGGTTGCCAAGAAGGCCAATGCGATCCTGGGGTGCATTAGGAGGAGTGTGGCCAGCAGGTCGAGGGAGGTTCTCCTCCCCCTCTCCTCTGCCCTAGTGAGGCCCCATCTGGAGTACTCTGTCCAGTTCTGGGCTCCCCACTTCAAGAAAGATGAGATGCTACTGGAGAGAGTCCAGCGGAGGGCTACGAGGATGCTGAGGGGACTGGAGCATCTCTCCTATGAGGAAAGGCTGAGGGAGCTGGGCTTGTTCAGCCTGAAGAAGAGAAGGCTGAGAGGGGATCTAATAATTGTTTATAAATATCTGAAGGGTGGGTGTCAGGAGGATGGGGCCAGACTCTTTTCAGTGGTGCCCAGGGACAGCACAAGGGGTAACAGGCACAAACTGAAGCAGAGTACAGTAGGCGACCCTGCTTTGGCAGGGGGATTGGACTAGACGACCCACAGAGGTCCCTTCCAACCCCTGTCATTCTGTGATTCTGTGATCTCTCTCGTACCCAACCCAGTCTTGTTACCTTCTGGAAGATTCATAGGCAAAGCACCAGCTTGTTCCCTGAAATGAATCCACAGACCCAATTCTGACAGCATCTTCTGGGCCAAGAGATTGCCTGACCTCATAGAAAAAATCTGGGCAGCAGGGAATTTGAGCTCTCTATATCTTTAAATTCATGGTAGTAAAGCTGTCAGTTACAAACCCCCAAAGCTTCTGTGTAATTACACAGTGTCTAGTGGAGGAGTAAAGTGATATTCTCCCTATTTAGGACAACATGCTTTTGAAAGAATCTATCTGGTATACAGTGAGAGCCAGAAACATAAATAATATTTTTTATTGCACAGCAACTTTCACCCTAGATTCTCCAAGTAATTTACAGCATTAATTAGTTAAGAGCATCTGACAACAGGACTCCATATTAAAATGATTATGACTATAATTAAAGGTAATGAAATGATGAAAGGACCTGTGCTTGATTTGTACATTAAAATAGGAAACTCTGAAGTAACAAAACCAAAGTCGAGCACAAAGATCTGTGACTAAGTACACATGAACTTCATTTCTCCAGGCCAATCCTGCTTCTAGCTGGGAATATGTGTGTGGGAGATCTGAAAGATTTGGCAAAAGCTTTGCTGCAGTACAGAGATTAACACCAGGAGAGCAGCAAAATATTGCGACCAGTAAGGCACGTAGGGTTCTGTGGTGGCAACTAAAATTGGATGACTGAGAGCCAGTGTTTCAGGCTTTCAAAAGGCAATGGTTTGGATGGCAGTAACAGCAATTCTTCAAGATCTGATGTCCATTTTGGTTCCCCTCTTGATGGACACATCCTGCACGCATTCAGGATCATTACCTTTTGGACAGATATATTCGCTGAGACCAAGGATGCACCTCGAATAAGCTTTTATTCCCATGTGCGAGGCACGATGGGCAGTGTGGGCCAGCAGTTGCGTAGTCCCTCTGTAACTGCCGAATCCAAATACAACATGGTGCTGCTGTGGCAGGGCAGGAAGGCTGGCCTAGAGACAGCTTTCTGCAAAGGTCAAGAGTCCTTCAAACGGTGTGAGCAGAGAAAGCACAGACCCAAAGGCAACACATGACTGAGATTATGGCTGGAATCCAGCTTTCTGCAGGTATTTTTTTCGCAAGTCTTGGATACAAGTCACTTCTAAAACAGCAAAAGTAATAACGAGTGGCTTTCTGATAGCTGCTTGGCAGTGCACGTTTTGGCTGACCTGCAAGGCTGCTGACAAAAAGAATGGGCATCAGTGTAATTCTCCTTGTCCTTTCTTCCACAAAGGCACCAAATTCTACAAAACTTGTAGGAATTTGGTATCTTTGAGATCTCTGCTCTCCCACCAAGAAGCTGAAGCTGCCAACAGCTTAAAAAAATACATGCAGGATGTCAGGCAGACAGGCAATAGAACCATTTAGGCCTTATTTTGTTAGGAAATACAGTTGAAAACGAAGGTGATTGCATCAGAAGGATAAATACAGATTATTAGATGAATTATGAAACATTGCTTAACAAGCCTGCCAAGATTATTGCTTTTCTTTAGTCACTACATTTGCAGACAGTGTATGGTCTTCTTTAGGCAAAATGCCTCCTCCGTCTTGAAGAGTTCAAGATTTTATGGGGAGAAAAACAGAGTGGTGACAATCATCCTCCTGTCTTGGAGGAAGCTCCATTTTTTTCAGGAATCAGTATAAAAGCTCCAGTGAAGTGACACATCACCAAATCCCTCAGTGCAAAAAGAACCTTCTTTTTCTTCTTGCCTCTAAAAGACTTGGAATCTCTATGAGATCATCTACAGAAGACAGTATACAGCTTACGATGACAGACTTCTCCAAACGGCCTCCTCATAATGATGAAAGGTGTCAAAATTGTGGATGAAATCCTGGGATTCAACAAAACTGCATGGAGGGGATGTATTCTCTATATGCATACTACAGTCACCAAAGTTTGTAGCAGCTCTCTGCGGTCCAGTGGGAATCAACGGATTCTGAGAATTTACATTAATTAAAAGTTTGTATCACACCACTGCTGTCTGATAATCAGCCATTCAGAATTGAAGGCTGGCAGATTAATAACACTTGTATCCAAATAAATCAAGAAACTTTGATTCGTCCTCTCCAGAAGCTGTCTCTGGCTGTCACTATATGCATCCTTCATTAGTGACCACTATCTCCAGCAAACCAAGCAAGGAGCCACGCACAAGTATCAACAGTATTTCTCTTTTTTAGCCGACTTGGAGATACTGATAAATATTCTGCTGACTTCAAAAGGGTTTCTACCTACAAAGCATGCCAAATGAGCAGGTATGGAAGCAGAAGGAAAGCTCTGGTTGACATGGGACGGTGTTGTGGCTCAAACAGCTTGTCTGCGGACGAAAGCAACTTAAGCCGTTGGAGCTGGACGATCTGTGGAAGGCTGTCCGGGAACTCAGCGTCTGGCACAATAAAGAAAACGGTGTGGTTTTCCAAGGAAAATTAGCAAAGAGTCCAGCTCACTAGTGATCTGAACAGCTTTTCATAAGCTTTCATACACTGTAAGTTTCTGATACAGAAACACACAGTGCTCTAAGCTGTGATGTGCGAGTGTACAGCCTGCCCGACCCATCTGATGCCAAATACAATCACCTGGGCCGAAGAGATTGCTGCCGAAGGGGTCAGGGCTGCGACAGCTGGCATAGCAGTGTTTGATGGTGGGGTATGACACCGGGCTAGGATCTACTGCTCAGATCTCAGTACCTCAGGCAATCGGTTTCTAGTTCTGAGCCAGGGTCAGAGTTACGCCAACGTGATTCCTCACAGCACTAGCAAAACACAGCTTGAGCCACGGGGACCTTTGATCAGCAGCAAGAAGGAGAGTTGTGCCTCTTTACACGAAAAAATCCAAGGGGGGCACTTTCCTTGGTTTTTTTCTTGTAGTTGTGAAAGTTACTCTATACACACACATACCATGTTCTTCTGTTCTTCCCTAAGCATTTGATCCTGGATATTTCTGAAGACCTGCCCAGATACTGCACGGATACAATTTATAGAGGCAATACTCAAGGCTGTATGAGTTAAGGTAAGACTGGAAAGAGGACTCCAGTAAGATGCAATAGGGGAGGAAAAGGAGGTGGTTGGAGTACTCCAAAACTGTCAGGCATCCAGAGCAAAGTATTTTGAACTAATATAAATATGTAAAATCATCAAACAAAATCTGTGCAAATTTGTGTTAGGATATTATTGGTCAAACACTTGCTTCTACATCAACATCTAGAAAAGATGCAGCCTAGGAACACTCCAAAATGAATTGTGGGGTTGGTTTTTTTTTCATTTCATTGCAGATGCTGATGCATGCTACGCCGACTCCCAGTAGCTCAAATGTATGAATCAAATAACCTGACTAGTGGAGAAACTGAAACACATGCAGTAGTCATGTTCTGATCTTTTGGCTCCTACTATTTCCTTTTTCTAATAAACGTTATTGAAGTTGTCAGGAAAAGATTACTCTCTTGGCAAATCAGAATGAATGCAAAGGAGCAATCGCAACGTATATAACACACAAATCTTTGTACCTAGCCTCCTAGGGACTGGAAGCAAGTTCAGATTTATACAGAATATCCCCAGGGATTTACACCTATAAATATATGTAATGAACTCAGTAAAAACATGAAGTGTGAAGTATGCACTTCATCAAAGACTTATTTTGGTTTTCAACAAATAAGAAAATTAAAACTGCTGCCCACATGAGTCTGTGTGTCTGGATCTTTCTTGATAGATAAAATTATTCATGGCATATTAGAGCTGTCAGTATGTTTAACCAGAAGAAAAGATGTATCATTCCTGGAGGAGATCTAAACAACTTCATTATAAAAGCTGTGTGGGAGTCACAATACGTTAGGAAGAACAAATGTAGTCTGCAGTGGTTTTTCAGTTCTTTCTACACCATTGACCTACCAAAGGAAAGTACTACTAATTACATCCACTTGCATTGATTATTTTTTTCTTCGGGATGGATTACCTTGTCCTCACCTGAATCTAATAATTTAAATTTGAATGAAACCGCAATCTGATGGAGATTGGAGGTTACCCTTGAAAGAAAGACATCAAACATGACATTAAAAAAAAAATCCTCTTTCTCTATTAACCGCCCTTCCAAAACAGGCTGACTATAAGTTTCAAGTGATGTGATTTAGCAAATACTACAATGACGTAATATACCACTCATTACAGGAAATGCCAGATATATTTCTCGTGGCTAGATAAGGTTCAGTGATCCACATCCGGATCAGATATGATCCTGTTTACACCAATGTAAATCCAAAAGAAATTCCACTGAAGCCAAGGTATTAGTTAGATCAGACTCTAGTTCACTAAATCATAAATTATTACATTCTTAGGCATACTCTTCTTATCTGTCTCCTCCTGTTCCCCTTACAGACTCTCCAGCTTTGCTGCCAGCACCATAACGATCATCTAAATGAAACTCATATGCTATGGGTCACAGAATATCTCCCAATCATTTCTACATCAAACCCAGTCATCTGCAGTTGAAAAGACTGCATTTCTGTTGATTTTTTGTTTGTGTTTCATCTGTACTATCCCTGTGAGAACTCAGTAATTAAGCGACAATTGCCATGGTAACATATTACACCCAAACCTGATCATAATTAAATCAGTGGCAAAATTTCTATCAGGTTCTTCTCAACAGTCAACCTCTCCTCTAGTCACACAAGATTGTATCTTCCCCCCAAGTCTGAGACTTCTGTCTGACCTGGTTGTTGTGAGGTCAAGCTGAGAGATGGATCTTACAGAAAATTTCCTGACGACTAATCAGATTATGTGCTTCATAATTTACAGGCTATTATAGCAATTACAACTCTCTTTTTTTTTTTTTTCACCCCCGTCCTCCTTGTACCCTCTCTCGAGGCATTCACAGATCATTCTGTGCCACCCTTGCCATGCTGTAACCAGTGACGAAATACTTCTTAGTTCCTGGCTCTATATTCTTTGCACAGACAGTTACAGTGCATACTTCCCCACATCAGAGCTACTATTAATCCATTCAAATTTGAAAACATTACAACTGCTCATCCAGTTATAGTGCAGGTGAGAAAATCCAGGCACCGAAGACCAGGGGCAGCCTTGACATTATACCACGAGTCCTATTTGCCTTGACTGAATTCATACATATTTTTTTGCTTTCTTTTTCTTATATTTCTATTTTCTGCAGCCCCCACTAGCTTAGGCATTATATAATCAGCGCTTTGAAAGCCAGGAGAATTACAGGCTCCTGAAATCTCTTTCCCTGTAGATTATTTTCTTCATCTGCATGATCTTTGTGACACGTGTAAAACTCATGCCCTAGATTTTAATGATGGTGACTTTTGGGAGTTACAGTTGAGTCAACGCCATTTTAAACATGAGCCTGCTACTGTATTATATCTTTGCAGCTGTAACCAAGTGAGAGGGTGACAAATGTAATTACCAGTTCTTTCTGTGAAGACTCCTAGTCTGAGAAAATGCACGAACTTTTACAAAATAAGTGCACGGCTGTGCCGTGACTTTGTATCACTAGCACAAGTGGAAGTATTTCATTTTTCACCAGTTTCAAAGTCAGATGCGTTTGGTGTAGAAAACAGAAATATATAAACGAAGTTAAAAAAATGCAAATGGATTGCACTATACACTATTCCATATGTTTGTGCTCTCTTGGAACTGGAAATGCTTTCATAGATCTGCTTTAAATCGCTATTTTGGAATACTTGCAACAGTGTTCAGATAGAAAGTAACACTGTGCTTATAGTTTACAGTTTATAGCCCAGTTTATAAGTTTAACTTTACAAACCAGCTGACATAACCCAGGCAATGGCAGCTGAAAGTGTTTGAACCTCAGACATTATCACCAATAAAACACGGAAGTCAAACTGATATAAAGACTATCTATTGCTTTTACCGGGTCTAAGTGCATCTGATTGGAAGTTGGTTAATTATTCTACCAAGGCAGCCCAAGACAGAATAGTCTGCAGAAGCCTTGAGACGCTATCCCTTCCCTCTTGATCTTCTCCTTCACATTTTCTCCCACTAGTTGGTGGTGGCCGTGAGGCACCTACATCACAGCATTGAATCTGCTCGCAGAATCTCAATACCCTACTCCCCTCTCTGTGCGAGGTACCTGTTTGCACAGGAAGGACTGAGAAGAAAATTTAGATTCCCATCTAAGCCAAGACAAAGCATTCAAGAATGTATCAAGGTTCAAAAAGTTTCAATAATGAGGACTGCTATGTATACCAGCGATTTCAGAAGGCAGAAAATTATCTCTACGGCACTAAATATTTTAATCAACTTTTGATACAGCATTCCAAGTCTCTAACGACAGCGACAGAATTATTTTTAGCATCCACTAAAAGGCATTTTAAAAGGTAGGCCCTTGAGCAACAGTATTTCTTAAAAAAACTGGTAGAGCATGCACGTACAGGAGAAACTACAGCTGAAAAGGATTTTGACAAGTGCTGCTGCAAGGTATTTCTCAGAGATATTAAATGTCTCCGTTCCTGCAGAGTTTGGATTTTGTTTCAACATCCTTTTGCTATTCAGTGTCAATGCACAGACTAATTGTATGTTACTGTAGCAATTCTCACTGTGGAGCTATTTCACATACTGCACCATATTTTATAGTAACTTGTATAGTTATTACTGGGTCTGACTAGAGGAGAACTTGATGGTATAATGAATTCTGTATGAGAGAGAATCTGATCTGTGGTACGCTTAACGTTAGTCTAGAATAAATCTGTTAATTTCAGCAGTCTCGCGCTGGTAAAATTCAGACATGAGTTAGATCCATACTGCATATTCATAAAACCGCTCGCTGCTGGAGCGAATCGGACCCGCTCATTACGCGTCGCAGAGCCTACACCGGTGGCAGTCCTACTGCCAGCACTGTCCTGTCTCAGCCAGCCAGTGGGAGGATAAACGTGTTCAAGTGAAGTGCTCAGATACCACTTCTTTGGCAGGGACCACAGAACTACCCACACAGCAAACAAGGGCTTGGCTACACTGGTGACACTGGGCTATTTTCACTCGGTATCTGAAGTACATAGTTGTTACAGTTAATCGCAGTTCCTCCGTCCCTAAAGACTATGTCAGTGTGATGCTCTTGAGCGAGCTCCAGTTTCCCCTTACTTGCAAAGCACTGGGAAGGTATGCAGGCTGGGCTTCCTCAAGGGCTACTGTAAATCAGAAAAAAATCAAAGCTGACGTCCTCCAGAACTTCCACTTAAATTTTAAGTAAAAGTTATGATCTCTAATAGAAAAGCCAAGGATCAGCCACGGTGACATTAATGTAGTTAAATGATTACATCAGCGTTAGCCACTTACAGACTAGCCCTCTAGTCTCAGCCAGTTCTCTAGGTTCCTTCTACAGATGGTGGAGGGACCCAAACACCATTAGATGCTCTCCTAAAATGACATGAACCACCTTGTGCTTTTTGACTACATAAATGACTTTCAACCCACAAACTTGGTGTTTATGAGGCTTTTATTGGTCGAGGGGATAAACTAGCTTCTTGTGGACAGATGGCTGAAATGTGTTTTTCAGCGAGGTTGCGAAGGAGGGGGGTTAGCAAACATGGCAAACCTGGGCAGGTACCCTGAAGCATCAGCAGGGCAGAAGTGCCTGCAGGGGAAGCTGGCACCGCAGCTGGCATTACGGGCAGACTGGAAGGATTGCAGGCAACAAGCAAAAGGAAAAGGGTCTGCACAATACTTTGGGGCTCGAAAAGCAAGCAATGGAAAGCCAGTGGAAAGTGTTAACGAAGAGCCGTCGATACACAGTTTAGCCACAAAGCTCTGAGCAGGCAGAAATGAATTCTCTGTGGGTTGAGGAGCCCAGCCAAAAGAAGGCTAGAAGAAAACAGCAAAGGAAAAAAAGGAATGTGAGTAAAGCAAAGCAGCAGACAGGAAAACCCAGGTGCTGTGTTTGGTCACAGGCACTGAAGAGTTCATGAAAGCTGTGCACGTGTAACCGCAGGCAACCATCAGCTCTGACATCTGCATCGCCAGATTCTCACACTTTTGGAAGATAAATAACTTATTTTGAAGGGAATGCTTCAAATAATAGTATAGATATTGCTGTAAATCACAGTCTTAATCCTCAGCAGTATTTCATCAACTTTACCTTATGTACCATCGTTCTATCATATGCCAGACACAATGTTCCTCTATCCTATTACCTGCTAACAACCACTCCTAAATTCAGTATTTCAGAGCCCTCTAATTCCGCTGTCTTTTAAACCATCTATAAATGTCCAGTTCTGCAGACTAGTGGTAGTATTTCTATAATTTTCCCGAGCAGCTCTCAATGCCAACGCAAGGATGAATAGAGTAAAAAAGCCTCGCTGTATAGTGCATCTTGAGCAGGCTTTCAATGCTCTGTAGCCATCAAACTAAATCACCATTCTTGTTTCATGTTTTTGATGTGGGTAACTCTCTTAATGCTTCAAGAATAACTAGAACAAGAAGAGTGTCATCAAAACATTTTTTGTGAGTGTTGGTCCAGTTTGCTTTTGAGTGAAGGTAACATTATATTTATTAAAGTTGAGTGGCACAAGATCACGTACAACCCAAGTTTAGTTACACAACTGGGCATCTCACAGATTGGGTCTCCTATGTTGAAACACAGGACAAGTCAGCTCCTGCTGAAATTTTTGAGCAACAGGGGTGTTGATCAACTCCAAAAACGAGGCTCATCTGTGTCAAAAATCTTGATGGGGACTTGGGTTCAAGTACAAAACAGAAAAAAAGATATAAAGCGTGCTTATGAGGTATTTTTCACAGCACTTCTTGACCTAAAATGTCATTTTCATACTCCTTACTCATTGCTTACTCAATATCTGCAGAGTAAATACAGATAAGCAATCCTGAAATGTATTCTAGCTGGTCTTAAATGTAGCCTTCCTTTTTCCACACTGATTTCAAAACTGCAAGACTGTCAATAGGTCTGCCTGAATTTTAGAAAACTTTGGTCCTTGAGTAATCCACCTTCTTACCATGTAAATCCATGATAATATTTGGACTAATCCTTTTGTCAAAAGGATTCCTGGGAATACCAAGAGGCAGCTACTTTTACTACGTTCTTATTCTAGGCAGTGCCTGCAAACTGGATGTGTGGCTATTAAGAACTCAAAATTCACTCAGGGACAGCTCCAAATACAGAATAATCTCCCACATAATCATTTCTGCGAGTCTGCAGGAGTAGGTCTAAAGTTCAGTAGGTGTCCTAGAGCTTACAACCATGCCTCTTTGTTTCCCTTGCTTGAATAAACATTTGATAAAGGAAAGATGAAGAGAAATGCTAATCCTGAATTTGTATCTCAAGACATGCAGGGGTGAAAGAGAGAGAGAGAGAGAGAAAGAGAGAGAGAGTGGGACAGAGATCTGGCTAGATTTTCCTACAATGTTATAAGAAAATTAAATCCAAGGTACTAATCAGAGGAATTATCTCTCCTGTTATCTAAACAGCTACTTTAATGTAAAGTCAAGAAATAATTGGCCTTCCAGGAAGACTCATGTTTGCATAAAAAGGGAGAAATACAGGCCTACACAGCTGAAAAAAAACCCCAACAGTGAAGAATGGGGACAGCTGCAGAAATGTATAGAGTTTGGGGACAAACCATGGAAGAGGCTGAATGGCTCCAGAGATTCCTACAGCAATTTACCAGTCAAGAAAGGTCTAAAAATAAAACAGGGAAGCATGAACCCTCATCTCACCATTGACTGCATCTATCCTTGTAGTCCAAGGTAAGCTATTTAACCTATATAAATCTTTCCATCTGTGCAACAGGTTAATAATATTGACCTACCCACGTCTTTGGGATTAAAACAGTATTATTTTAAAAGTACTCTGAAGATGAATCATGCTATGTGATTGCTAAATATTATTATTACTAAAAATGTGACATATTGTTTGAGTTAAAGAAAATAGTATATCTTTCTCTTAAGAAGCTTGTCAGTGCATAATGGACTGAAATTGTGATTGCTTAATATAGTTACTGCAATTTCTAGTCTGAATGTTCTGTATTTATTGTTTGCATTGCACTGACGTATATTAAATTAACAAGATTATACTGTATGATTGCTCTCCTCTTGAGACCCTTAGGAAATGAGGCTGTCCTAGGGAGCACAGTTTTTAAATAAATATTATTTTATGTATTAGTTTATAAGTGTGGACTGTCGTTTTTCTGCATCTTTGGATGTGTTTTTAATGTTATCTAATTCCACATTATGTTTAAAGGAAACTTCATTGCTTTGAACATTAAAAACAAAAGAGTACAAAGTATATAAAAACGGACTGCAGGAAGCAATCCTGCAATGGGAACTGAAGGGACCGATTGTTCCACTTCATCTTTTCTTTCGTGAATTTCCATTCCCTACTGTTCCATTCCTACCATATATACAATTAGTATACAGTGGGGAAAACAATGTTCTCGCTCACTTGTACATTCACAAAAGCATTTCCTGTTCTTCTGGTATCACTGAAAGAAGCACATGCTAGAAACCCATCATCCAGTCCAGCTTTAAACAAATACGATGTCCAATTCCGCACACTCAGTGCCACGTTGCTCCTGTTAGTGGGCGGACGATACGACCAGCATTTTCTGCCCGTTTTGGCCACACATGATTCAAGAGACACCACAGTCTGGCAGCAATGCCTAATGGCCTGTGCGCATGCAGTCACCCTGTTTTCTAGGCTAGCAGATCTACTCACACGGATGCAGGTTGTTTCTTGACACCCAGCCTCATTGCCCAGGAAAGTTTCTGTTCCAAGTATAGACATAACCAGACTGGAACCACTGGAGAGTGCTGCATGAACATACTGATGGCAGCTGTGGCTCTCTGAACACAGACAACACTGTTTAGGCACAGCCAGAACTGAGTTAAATACAGTTGGAGTCAAAATGCTCAATTTCCTGGCTTAAACAACACTGTTACCATATCCCTGAATTTGTCAGTGTGGAATCATTATTCAAAGTGTCGGTGATTTCCATACACCTTCTCGGGAATGTTCCACAGCTTTTTACTCTTGTTGAATAGAATTTACTTATCCATATACTCCCAAATGAGTACTGCATACACTCTACTCAAAGCAAAGGTTAGAGGAGCTGGTCCTCAGTATATAAATACAGCAGCGTTGCATCTCCACTATTCTGTGGACTTAGAACCATGTTTTGCTCTTGTTTCAAAAGCTTTTAAGACTGCAAATAAATCTAGACCACCCTGACATGGCTCCTACTGCACAAGCTATTCATGTAGAATAAATTCAGCTGTCATTTAAAGTTGAAGTAGATCGGACAAAGAAGCAGCAATCAAGCCATTTCCATGTGAGGCAGGTAATTACAGAATCTGTTAAATTATAGTGATTAGATGCTGCTAAGAAGCAGCCCTAAGAAATCTCAAGCAACTTTTGAAGGGGGGGGAAAAGTTTAATTAAACAGCTGCAGGCCTCTTGCAATTGATTTGATTTTTCCTTTCCCCTCCCCTCCAGCTCCCCTCCCCTTATGAAAAGCAAGCAGGTTAACAAGAGACAAAAGGCAGATAAGGGAGTGTAAGTGGATCAAGGGGAGCCTTGGGAAATCCTCAAACAATAGGTCTGAATGTGGCATTAAATGGTTCATTTGGTGGTAAGTGATTAAATGGGAGAGGACTTTCTCATGGAAATTGGTCCTCTGTACTGTTGGTCCTATGCTAATGATCTGCAACTCCGAGAAAAGGATGACTGTGTTATAATGGTTTATAATACACTACTTCATGTTGGGCTATGAGGAACATTTGCATGAATACCGTCATGCAAGGAATCTGCACAGCAATAGATTTTTGTTCGGCAGGAACTATTCTCACTGGTGTCAAAAGTTCACAACCCAGAAAACGCTGGCTGGCTATACATCACCTTACAGCAAAATGTGCCATTTTTAGTCACAACTCTGAAAAACAAAGGCCCTTCACTGGATCCTATTTTACGGAGAAGTCCCCATTTCCAAGTCTAAAATTAGCCTGGCGATGAGAAAAACTATATTGCAATCACTGGGGAAATTGCAAACTTGTATTCAAACCACTTCCATCCTTTAGAGCTCTAATTTATTTTTTACAATGTAAGCTATGTCAACAGTGATATTCCTTCAAAGAAGAAAGGCCCACTTGCTCAGCACATCAGCTATGAGTTTCAGAGCGATTGGAGGTCCTGTTTCCAAATTCATTTACTAATTCCCTTGCCGCTATGAATGACTTTAAACTAAGCTCTCATCATATAACCTCAAACGACTTGATATATTCATGGAAAATCTGTGAAGGAGGGCTGAAATGCCTTTAGATCTCACTGATGCAATTCCAAAAATACTTCAAACTTTTAAGTGAAGTAAAGGCAGTTTCATGTAGCTGTATGACCAAAACCTTGGATGGAATCAAAAATAGCAACACATTCAAACACTTAAAAAGCCGGAAAGCATCATTAAAAGGTCATCCATTTCTGCCTCGGCTTCCTAGACGCCAGTGGAAGAATAACAAATGGTTATAGTTTCCTTTCACAGTGTAGCAAGGAAGCTTTGAGAATCCACAGGGCCTCATCTGCTGTTCCTTAAGCAAACATCTAAGGTAATTTTAAATTTCACTTCATCACTGTGATAGCTTCAAGCAAGCCGAGATCTCCAGTGGGCTAACCTCCCCTCTCAGTGGCATACAGTCAGTGTTACAGAACTGACTGAAACAGCTCCCTCTAAATCATCAGCTCCCCTGTGGCTGCGATTTGTGACACAGGGTACACTTCTCAGGACAGAGCTCCCCATTCTTTTTCATTTGCTTTTAAGCGGCACTTGGTAGCTTGTGTGCACAAAGCGCTGCACCTAGTTATTGTCACAGCGGTAAATTATCAGGTTTAATGGGGTGCAGGGGTAAGTTTACAAAGATATTTTGATTTGTGAAAGTGCAAGAGATAAATGACGAGGTTAATACTTCTGAAAGCACTGGAGACGTATTTTCTAGAGAGCCTTAGGCCCAAGTTAGGCTTCATTTTTAAAAGTGGTCCATGCATTTTAGAGTCTAAGCGTTCCCAAAAGTTACTGTGGCTTAGGCTCGTACATCACTTGGGCACTTCTGGAAAGCATACCTTTAGCAAAATGTATAAAAGTGTCTGTACCAGCGAGGTACCTCTCTTCAAGTGTCAGGAGAGTAAGGCTGCTTGCCTGCTAGGCACTTTTTATAAATCCCCTGGGAATCTTTCTGCATTTTTATGTGTGTAAATAAATCTCACCTAGTCCTCCAGTGTCCTTTAAAAGCAACAGGACAACTCATGAAAGGCCACTGTGTGAGTATCGATAAATCCCTGATAATCAAATCTCCTAGTGATTACTGATCTGGACTTGCTACGGCTGGAGCGATGCCAGCTCAAACGCAGCCTACCAGCCTCAAAAGCCCGATTCGACCTACAAGTGTTAAAGCACAGGACAGAGATGTCTAGCAGGTGATCTGCAAAGACGAGAAGAGCTCTGCTAACAGAGACACACCTGGCCAGCCTGATGGCTCTCGCCATTGCAATGGCTGTATTCCTCTTGATGGTCGAGTGCACAGTGAATAAGGCCATAAGCACTAATTGTCGCTTTTGAGGCCCAAGGAGGTCTTAAGGAGAAGTAAAGGCACCCTGAGGACAGCATTTCTCTTGTACTGGCATCTCCACCACAAAAAAACAAACAAACCATACCACTCAGTATTCCTGAGATTTCCATTCCTCTACAGCCACAATGAACTGGCCAGAAACCTCCTCCCTCCTTAACTCAGACCATAACTGATAGCACTTGTTTGAACACAGAACTGTTGCCACTACACTAAATCTTAATAAAGAGAAAGGAATAAAGTTCTGAACATTGAAAATGAAATGTTAAGATTCAACAACCCAGGAAAATACTTTTCTTACCGCCTACCAGCTACACAGCAGCAGGCCATGCTTGCTATTTCTTAAGCAAGAGAAGATTTACGGTCTCTGCATAGTCTGGAGCGGATGGAATAGATACAGGAGGAGGGAAAAACCCCACACATACCCCACCAGTTTTCCCTGAAAAGAAAAAGTACCCTGCTAAGGCCTAGTAAGCCCCTGGGTCTTTTTGTGGGTTATCTGACACCTAAGTATGCGGCTTCCAGCAGCAAATGTGGAGGTCGAGAAAACTCCTGAGACGAGTTGCAGTCTAAAATTGCAGCATGATGTTTGCTCAAAACTGACAAGCGAAGTCCCGGCCTCCTCTCTGTTTCCCTGTTACTCACTTAAACAACCAGATAACGTAAGGGAATGTGCTGGGCAAAGGCAGTGCTGGCTGTGCCCGGTAAGCCTCATTCAGTGATCAGAGGTTCCCCTTTGCGCACAGGGAGGCACAGGGAGGGAACAGGAAAGAATTACAGGGGCAGACAAATGATTACTGAAAATAATTATAATTTTTTTTATGGAATAGTGGTGCTGGCTCCAGTTCTGGGGGTGGAGGGGGAAGGATCTCTAAATTAAATTCACATGATCCGCTCTTGCTCATTCACGTGGTTATATAAGCTACCCACTGGCAGAAAGCAGGGCATTTGTCAATTACAAGGAGAAAATCATGCCATCTTAGTACAAACATGCTTTGCTGATGAAGACTATTTATGACAAAGATAAATAAATAATAAAGGAGATAACATGGTGGGGCAGGACTTCAACTAAACCCTTGTGGAATTTCGTCTCTAGTTCCATGGGAGCTTCCAGTGCTTTAACAACATAGCTGGGGCATATTATCCTGCACAAAGGAGAATGAAAACAGAACATAATGAGTCACTTCTTAATTACATGGTCTATCAGATGCAATGTTCTCCCCAGCAGCAAAATGTCCATTGACTTTTACAAGGTATGGCTGGCCAGAGATGAAATTATAGCAATAACTCTGCCCTAACTCACTGAGGGAAATGTCTTCCTTCTCCGATTACCCAGACATTGGGCCCTGTGCATTCTTAATGAAGACAACAGGGATTCTGCTTTTGATGTAAACTTGAGTAGACCAGACCATCCAGAACAGCAGGCACTGGAGAAATTCTGATGTAGTCAGACAACAGCAGGTCTCACGGGTGGGCTTCCCGGGCTGAGTTCAGCCTTAGGAGTACTACCCAAATCCTCACGATTTCCTAGCAACAAGGTTGAAACACTTCATGCCTCAAAAGCTATGAAGTAATAAAACAAAACAAAATCACAGAACAGGAGCTAAGTCTAAATGCTGAATCTTATTTTCCACATAATGTTGGTAGGCTGTAGGTTACCCCTTTAACTGTGAGAGGAAGCATCTGGGGCATAGCACCTATAAACACAAACACCCCAAACACAGGCAGCGCGATGAGAAGTGGGAGCCTATCACGGAGAATTTGCGATTCACTAACTCGGGCTCCGTATGACCGCTGCAGGATATGCACTACAATCTGATCTCAGTGTTTGTCACTTGTCAAAAAAATTGAGAACAAAGAGCCAATTAGCTGTGGTTTGTTTTCTTTTATTTTGCTGGAAATAAAAGCTGAGCTATGATACAAAAACAATTCCTGGTGTGTGTACGAAGCAGGGAGAAGGAAAAAAAACAATAAACAAACATTTTTACAAAAACTCCAATCATTGGACTTGCAAAACAAGGACAGCTGGGATGCATAATCAAGAGCATTAGAAAGATTTTATTTTATCCAACAGAAACTTTTCTATTCTGGCATTTGCTTTCTCAACACACAGTGCAACCACTAACTTCTGCTGAAAATCTGCAAAGACTTTGTAGGCAGCCTAGCTGCAGTAAACCTGAAAGGTGTTTGAGGCTGTGTGAAAGGCAGTGACCGGCATGCAGCGGCCAGGTGCTTTTCAACCATCGAGACAGCACTGCTTTGCATTCAGTTAGAGATGATGATCTTAGTCTGTTTTGCGACAATTTAATTAATGCTCCTCCCCACCCTGTCCTGCAGCAGGTAAAGAGACGCTGGAGACACGTCACTCGCATTTGAGTGCCTCTGCGGTGAAACACATTGCAGCTGCCTCCGACCATGAAACAGCACTGCACAGATTCGCAGGTCTTAAGATGAAAAAGGACCACCTGATTTTCCAGTCTCATCTCCTGGGTAACTCAGTCCATTACGTTTCACTCCGCTGAACAGTAAACCAAAAGTTTTGAATACAAATTGGGGGAAATAAAAAAAAAAAAGACTACTTCAACCAATGACAAAGACAGGGAAAATCTGGAGAGGTGGAATAGAATTACTGAAATTAGAATGCAACTAGGACAGCGGAGTCGATATCTGTGTATTAGAAAGATGACGAGAGATCTTTAAGGAGCCTCAAAGAAGCAGTCAAGATTTTGGTTTCATGTCTCAGTTTAAAAGAACATCCGATACTGTCCTGGAGTGTTGGCTCAGCACTGACTGGTAACGAAAACTGATAGCTCAGGAAGCACCCGCAACAATTCAAGCAAGATCGGCAAGCATTCCTGGGAGGTTTCCCATTTAAAGGTGGACCCAATCCAACATCTGATAGCATCAGAGAAGATAATACACGACTAGCTTATTAGGACTACCTGACGTAACTCAAAAAATATCTAACCAGTGCTGCTTATGGCAAAGGAGGTAGCATACAATTTGCTAAACACAACACAGAAAAACAATTAGAAAATTAATTTGCATCCCAATCTGGAATCAAGCAATAGTAAGAAATATACTTCGGTATTAATATCTTGTTTTATTTTGTGTAAGGAACTGCCCAGTAACTACTTCTATAACGATACGACTTTTCCCATTCCTACTGATAGCGATGGGACTATTTCACGACTGACAATCACAGTGAGCCTTTTTGTTCTTTTTTAAGGCTCTATATTGAACAAGGAAAACCTGCTGCTTCTTCTACTATCACAACTCTTTGTCTTTCAATGTGTTGTTCATGAACCACTGAAGTTTATTATGTTTAAATAATAAAATAATGCAAACCAAGAGAGTGATTCTGTACAAACACAGATTAAAGTTCTCTACCTAGAGCCGTGCTTAGGTCACTCCTAAGGGAGGCTGAAGGGAACGGCCTGTGTGCATAGGGAAAAACACACTTCACAGTTAAGGACAACTGCCTTTCCCTCTCATGCCTTTTAAGCAGCAATGGGAATCAAGCAATACTGATTTCTAGGAAAAAAAAGATCCAAATTTGCTTTCGAGCACAAACAGAGATAATTACAGTTCTTGCTCTAACAGGAAGCTGCACGAGAAAACAACTTTGCACTTTTGAGGACACACACTGTGTTTCTTGTTATGCCAATTTATTTTAATTAATCGGAAAAACATTTGTTTGAGGTATTAGCAATGCTAGTGCTTAGCCTGTCAGTTTGCCTCCCCTCTAAATGCCCAGAATGGCAACTCTAAAGCAGAGCACAGCTGGCGCAAGAAGGAATCTCTCCTTCTGGCACATCACTAAAAAGGAGCAGTATAAATTCAACAGGCCAAATCTTTGTCCTTCTACTCACCCTGAGTAGAGCAGAGCTGTTTCGTAACGGGATGGAGTTCATTACTCCACAGAAATATGGTTTAACCCTTAAGAGTGCGTGAAGTGGTGCACATGGCATTGCAGTTCATGCTTTCCAGGGAGGAAGACCGTGCAGCTGCAAACCACACCACCTCCCGATAAGGCAACCTGTGACTCGTATTTAACCTTGGAGTGTTGTGTGTGGTAGTAATTGGCCCAACGTCCCACTGGGAGGCAGAAGGAAAGCTGCCAGTACGGGGAGGCTGGAAGGACCAAACAAGTTAGGCTGCACCCAGGTGACAGTCCTGGAATACAGGGGGAAGATAAAGATTTTCCAAGGTATTTAAAAACAAAAAGGGACCAGAGGATGACTAATTCTCCTTTCTTGCTTCCTTGCTCCATCTTTGATTTCTGAAATCACCACTAAGTTTTATGATATCTACATAAGCAGCTGCTCCTTTCTAGCAGTATCTGGAAAATGGAACTGAAAAATACCATCTTCCATGCTTCTTTTTGCATGCTTCATTCAAATAGTGAGACTGACTGATTTGCCCTCACTGCTGTTCCTTACCTTGTCTATCCATCCCAAAAGAGTTGGGTAAATCTCCTCCAGAAAGAGGTGGGCCCCAAAAACCCACGTGATTGACATGACTTCTTAAAATTTTCTATTTCTTAAGTTTAAAAATGTAATTAAATAGTTAATAGTTCAATATTTTTCATTATTAAACTTACTATTAAAGTGTATCTTAATAACACACTTGGATTTTGTTTATTCCTCTTCAGTTTGAAAGTCTGTAGCTGAGTCCCATGTTTAAACCTGTTTTCCACAATAGAGAGCACTAGAAACTTTATTTTACTCTCCTTTCAGTTGGACTGAAGTTGTTGGGTAATCGGAAAATTCCAGGGGCTGGCATACCAAAAAAAAGCACCAAACATCTCCAGAGACAGCAAAATCAAATGCAGGATTTGCCCTGACACACACAGAAAAAAATGCTACTAATATCACCAGTAATATCACCTAACTGGAACCGTTTGTCTTACCAGAAACACTAACAAGCTGGGGGAAAAGAGCAGCTTTGACAGTTGCATAGCAACCAGAAGAAGGCAAGGTGGACATTCCCTGAGGATGAGTGTGGCACAAACAGAGGGCAGGCAGTAACTTGGCTCCAGCTGAGGTTGTTCGGTGGTGCCAGCCTGACCTTAGACCAGCTACAAGCCAGCAGGCAGCGATCCCGCGGCGCGGCTCTGCCAGCTCTCTGCCAGGGCCTCTTGCATGCGATCGGGCCAGCTATTAGCATCCAAATGGTATGAAAGCTCTCAGAATAAATAAGCAATAAGACTAAGTCAAACAGTATGTGTGAAATGGCAGCATTGAGCAAGAAGCTGTCCGGCCAAGGCAGTCTCGGCACTCAAACGGCACTGCGGTACGGCACGTAAGGAGCTGCTGTACGCTACAGACCAAGAGCAAGTGATCCATCCCAAACTCACAGTGGGACAGCCCACAAAACCACCAGGGGAAAGCAAGCCTTTCCATAAATTACTTAAAAAAAGTCCTAAAAATACCTCAGCTTGCATATTTTGCTCACCTTCAACTCCTGCTAAAGCCACTGAGATCAAGTCCCAAGTCACATTCAACTGCTGATTTACTCAGCAAAGAATTCTCCTGTGAACACATGAAAGCCTGTGACTTGTAACCTCCACAGCTACCACATGTTGCTGTGACACTGCCTACACCACCTAGTGGGTTTGGTACATTCTAAACGTTATCAGTAAAGGTAATTTATTATATAGAAGACCTAACTATATTTTAGCAGAAAAAGGAAAAAGCCTGTGTGTTAAAACTAAACAAGAGTTAGCTTTTCTTTTAATTGCAAACCTGTGAAGAACAAGCAGAAGTGTAACCAAGGAGAAAAATTTGTCCCTAACCTTTCATCCTCTTTCACAATAATCTTCTTTTTTTCTCTTCAATTTTTAACCTTCTCTGTCACCACCAGCACTAAAAGCTGCTTTTTTCTCCCCCTTTTGCTGGGAGAACAAACAAACAGTTGCCATTTCAGTCAAAGCAATGTTATTCTTCGGCTGGCTGGCACTGGTTTCAGCTCACAGGGCGGTCAGTTCCTCTGGCTCCCATCCAGCAAGCTGAATAAACCATTCTGGCAGTAAGTGTAACTCTGTTTGGGCGCAGAAATCAGTGCTTCAGACCTGTTTCCAACCTGAGCGCTTCCAATTTACAGCACTCCCAACGCCACAGGAAGTACACCAGGCCAATCTGAAACTCAAATCTATTTGAAACAAAGCTTTCTTCGATGCTCTTAGGTCTTTGTCTGCCCTCTTCTTCCTCCTCTCTTGAGCATTGACAGGTTTGAATTCAATGCTCTTTTTTCTGCCAGAAGTTTGGCTTTTGCAATAAGTACTTCATCCAGGTGAGCCGTTTCCTCCAAAATGCACAGCGGTGGCAGAAATCACAGGCAGATCCTTACAATCTTTCCCCTTTTTCTCACTTCCCACCTTTTATATGGAGCACTCTGAGAGTCAAGAAGAATTTTCCTGAAATTACAAAACTCCTGTTTTTACAGGCATGCAGTCACCAAGCACCAGTGTTTGGACTCTCACAGTGCAAAATGGAAAACATAAGGAAATATGTAATACAAGAGCAACTACGGTTCAGTAAGTGCAAAGACTAGCTGGAGGGATTAAAACTGCCGGACTAGGGACTTAAGACTTCCCTTGCGCTCTGCTTTCTGGCAGAGTAACTCTAACAGCAGAATTCCACTTTACTGGGATAAGGGACAAGTCGAGGAGCTGCTTGTGACAAGAGCAGCAGAAGTGAATGCAAAGTTTGAGAAATTGTATTGAGCACTGTGTTTCAGTGCTCAGGTTATCATTTTCTCTTTCCTCCCCTCATTTTTCACACTATTAAAATTCCACCTCAGATACCAGACTCAAAATGAACAAACAAACACGCATTGTTAGGTACTAAAACCCACCGGCGCTCACGCGGCTGCTGCGGAGGCTGCGGTGACACTCGAGCTGGGCCAGCAGAAACCACTCAGGCGGTTCACGGAGGGAATGCCAGAGTGACAGGTTAAGTACAAAACTAATCCACATGTTGTGTTTCTACTGCACAGGTGTGTCCAGGGATTATCTTTCTGCCACGCAAGTCACTTATGCCATCTCTAAAGATCCTTTCTCTTTCTTTCAGTTCCTTAGTCTCTCCGAAACAAACTTTCCATGGCTACTGTGTTGAAAAGCTTCCAATAATATTAGTTCTGTAAAACTTCAAACATTGTCATTACCTCTTGTACACAATAATTTATCAACCATTGTAGCATGCAAACATCCTAGTCTCTTAGATGAAACTTCTCCACACTCTTTACAAGGACCTTAAATATCACCCTCTTCCAGTGCCCTGCAAAGAAAAATATGAGAAAAAAGAAAAATGAAAGCTTTAAGACCACCTCTAAATCCTGCACACAAATATTATGCTAAGCCAAGATGGAGACAAATAGTGAAAAAGATGCAAGAGCCCTGAAACGTGTTTGAAGTTGTTAGCTAAAAGTTAGCACATACAAACTCCCATTTAGAAGCAGAAGTAATTTGAAGAGGTTCTACTTAATGGACAGCACAGCAAATACGGGTTCTGGTTTCCAACAAAAAGTGACATGCAGTAAAATATTTAGGCAATCTTTTGAGGACTACGTAGCATTTCATAAATTAAAGGGCTTTAGTCAGCTTTCCACGTGACAGCAGCCAACTTGCAGTTCAATCAGAGGAGAACTGTTTGTGTTTTATCCCAAGATGGATTGGAGGAACTTCTGGCACGGACTGACACTGACATAAACCGCTCCAGAGTTTTTACGGAGACGAAATGGAAGACAAAGCAAACTGTTTTAAATAGAAGCCACCACAACATTCAGCTCAAGCCTAAATTCCCTGTTCAGACATACATGTGACTAAAAACTATGACACAGTTTTCAAATAGGTGGTTAAGGTGCCTTTGCGAACTTCACAACTATGTTTGAGAATCATTTATTTCTCATTCCATTAGCAAACAGGATATTTTATGCAAACCTAGATAGATGTAGTACTTGGACTTTTGTCCATATTTCTGTATTTTATATGAATTCCACGCATGAACATTCTGGTTGTCTGTAAACTGGGGAAAACTCCTGATCATACTGAGCCATTTTCAGCAGGTGAAATCAGGTCTAGGAAGTGGCTCACAGACAGTTAGAAATCAATTGCACCGAAGCACTCAATTGTGTTAAGTGTCTCTGTGTAGCTTTTGGGAGAGAACATCGTGTAGGGTTGTTACAGAAATGGGAGAATAAGGGGAGATGAATCCTGCCGCGATGGTATCGCAGAATGCCTGGGTGACCTCGGGCTAGTCACTTGTGACCTCTGTAAAATGGAGATAATCACACTTATCTGATTCAAGGAGGTACCAGGAGACCTACTGTTTCCTAATTGCTTAGAGATATACACAGGAAAGGCACAATATAACTACTTCTGCTATTAAAAACAGTTACATGGGTTAGGTTTCTGGAAATATCTACTGGTGACACAATAGATTTTACCCATCTGTGTAAAAGTGTCAAGTACTGCTATTATTTTGACCTCATTGATAAAGAAAGGATGGGTGGTCTGGTAGACTGAAGCACATTTTGGCTGGAAGCTATTACCCTCTGAGACGACCTCTCGCTTCAAGTTTCACTGGCATATCAGAAAAGTTACAAGCAGCAACAGTAAAGATTTCTGTAACTCATTCTACAAAACCACTAAAAGCTGCTTTGTCTCCTCCGACTTGCTTCTCCTCTGTACTAATCCTAATGATATTTTTCCTAATCAAGCATACGTTAATGGCAGGGAGCAATGTCACTCTCTTCTGTTTTTACCTGACCTTTCTTTCTTTGGATACTTGTTGCATATGTGAAGCTATACCAACCTCAGTTGGTATAACCCACACTGTTAGAGAGGTGTAGAAAAACTGACTGCAAGACAAGTAAGGGCAGCAAAAATTATGGTAAGTTAAGAGGAAGAATGAATTTAAAAACAAGACACCTGAATGAGAAACTATATGGCTTGAGGTAGAACAGAGAGCCTCGTGATAGCCTCACTAGCACACTCAGTTTTAGGGAGATAAGTTGTTTAAGGTGATTTGGGCAGGAGCTGTGTAAACTGAGTAGCAAGGCAAAGACCTGATTTACATTAAAACACAGCACAAGCAATCATCAAATGGTAGTAGTTTCACTGTTGAAAGGAGACTCCAGAGCATTTTTACAAAATCTCCACATTTGGCCAGGCAGGGTAAGGCAAGGAAGGGATCAATGTGTTCAACCTGGAGTAATCCATGCTGATTTTCATTTCACCGCAACAATTTTATACCAGAAATACCTATACAGAATCCAGATATTGGCACCTCTGTCTAAAGCACTCATTTACTACAAAGCATCCCTGTTTTACCAGCTCAGTGTGTTTGCCAGGATGAACCACTCTGTCATTTTTATCTGTAACGCAACCCCCACCCACATGTGCTTCAACACCAGACTTGACTAATGCATGAATCTTGGTGCTGCGCTCCTTATGAAATGCTGTGTCCTATCACGTTGCCACCATACTGCCACTAGATTTATAGCTATAACTAAATCATCCGATCATACCACTTCTGTGCTGTGCTTCTTCCATTACCACCTAATGTATCAAAAGTATCGATTTTACACTTGCGAGCTTTCCTACTGAAGCACTCCAAGGTCTTGCACCACTTTATTATATCCCAAGTCCACTCCCATAGCTGTCATGCTAATGAGGCATGTGCCGTTACTTTAATTATTCTGAAGCAGGTCCCAAAGCTCAACTCTCCCCTCATGTGGGAGAACCTGGAGTCCAATTCCTGAGCTGTCATGGCTGGCTGATTTTGAATAGTGCGTATGATGACATAGGCTCTCGTATTACTGGCCTGGCCACCACAACACCCCTTCCCTCTAAATGCTGAAAAGAAATATGGCCACTTAGGGTTTCAGAATGCTTTTCCCCTATTGTTGTACTCATCGAACTCCTATTATCCTGAGGTGTCCAAAATGGTGAAATTCTAACCTGCTTAACCTCAATAATTCTGAGAGGCAGTTTTTTGTCTCTACAATACAGGTCTTGTTTAGACAGAAAGAAAATGCAACACACTAAAATTAAGAGGCTACATTGGCAGGATATCTAGAAATACCTTGAAAACCCACAGAAATTTAGCACAACAGATAAAGGCCCAGATCATCCACAAAGGAGGGATATATTTTAAGACAACAGGTAAAAATTGCTGGTAATTTACTGCCCTGCCAGGGCATCTTGACTTCGGACAGGTAAGAAAGACAAGAAGTGACAACAGTAATTTTCAGACTACTCTGAAAGGCATCCCTATATTTTGTGGGATTAATTTCCAAGGAATGCTGATGTCCCAGGAACTGAAAGGTTAGGAACAATTAGGTGGCAACTAATTAGGGCCAGTCCTGCCTTCTTATTTTGACCACTCTTACGGATAAGACTACTTGCTGTTTGAGACAGTTGATGAGCAAAGGGGGCAGATTCAGGCTTGAGTAGCTCAAGTAACATGGAGCCGCTTGGTCTTTCACCCCACCACTGCTGCCTTTAGTGAATGGTTGTGTATTTTCACACTACTTTGACATGTCCATATCAGCTGACCTCTTCTAAGCAGAAATGTGATATAGCAAATGTCTGAATTTTATTAGTTTCTGTCATACTGTCTTATGATTTGAACCGTTTTGTCTTTTTGCTACACTTTATCTGCTTTATATGGAAAAGGCTTTAATTAACTCGGCTCCCATTAATGGGCCTAATTATTACATGGAAAGAGAAAAAAGATCTATTGAATCTTCTCTGTTAAAAGGCAGGGCAGACTTGGAAGACGTTACAAAAAGGGTGCCTAAACTTTGCGGCATCACCATCCCCTACCTATGGAGATGCGAGCACATTTTCAGTCAAGAATCTCAAAGTCTCCACAGCTTACAAGAGTCGAACAATGATCATTATCCCCTGTTTTATTCACTGAAGAGTCAGACATCAGCATTTAGGTCACTTGGCCAAGGTCACAAACTGTCACCAGTCTTCTGACTCCCATTTCCAGGCATTACTTACTACAATATACCGAACTTGCAGTCATAGACTTTGAGCCAAATACACATTTAAAACACTATACCAGCTATTCCATCTGTATTTGGGGGTTTTGTCTCAATTCACATGGTGCGAATTAAAAACAAACAAAGCTTTTAACTCTTCAAATTCCGGTGTTTTCCAAACTGCTAGCAAAATTAATTCTTATCTGGGATGCGTATGCTGGGGCTTGTAGTCCTCAAAGGCTTAACCCAATTGACTCTTAAGGAACTGTGACAGTCTTTTATATAAATCCCTCCAAGATCAAAGGCTGCTTCTGTGCCATAACTGTCTATCACATCAGCTTTACTACCAAGCATGGGCACTAAGGGCTTGGTCCTGCTGTTAGACACACGGATAAGGATTGCCCTCTCTTGAACAGAACAACCCTACTGCTTTGCACCCAGGTACACATGGGAAGTAACTTCAAAGGATACACCGTGGTTCATACATGCACAGCAAGAAGCTGCACTATCCCCTCATGTCATGTTCCAAATATCATTTTTCAGAAAACATGCACTGTATCCAGAGAAGGCACTTTTTCCTCTGAGTTACTGCCTCAAACGTTTTAACCTGATCCTTTCCCTTCTACTCAGAGCCTCAAAGCTTCCACCCGGAGTACCTAAAGCTATCACTGCTTCAGTGTGATAGAGCTTGTTGGGGTCACATGATGGTTTGAAAGCTGTGGTTGAGATTAATAGTGTGTTACAATAAACACAGTGAACAATGCAAAGCACAGAAACGATGGAGGAGGAAGTGGGGGGAGACATCTTCTGAGATTATGCAGTTACTGGATGTTTAGTTTGAAAGAACACACAGGTCTGAGTGAGACCTCTGGCATCTTCTCTCTTACAAATTAACCACTAGTTCACAGTGGCCAGAAAATTTCAGCTTATAAATAAAGTTCAAAGCCTCCAGGTCCTCATTTTAAAACGGAGACATATGGCTTGAAAACAGCTAATGGAACAAGCCTTCCCCAAGTTTGAGCTCATTCCCAACTGAGAGATCCCTTTCACAGTAATAACACTAGGCAGCCACGAGCACACGAGCATCAGACTTCCTTCCTGTGTTTTATAATACTTTGCAATTCCACACAGGCTTTTATCTGGTGAATGGAAAAAGTCCCGGTGAACATCAGCTACAACTTTTCAAAGTGTAGAAGATACACAACGCTGCAGGAACTGAGAGCACACACAGCCTCCTACAAGATCCTCAGCCATACAGGCATCAGCTCAGAGATGATACATACCCAGAAATAACAAGTTCAATGCTGTGCCCGCAGAAATCTGAAAAGTTTTAGAAAAAAGATTAGTTTACTCTCTGACACGTGATGTCTGCAAGTATGGGGCCGTGGGTCCCTTTTTGTCTACTTGTTCACCGTACTGTAAATCATGGCTAGCTCCAGTAACATCATACTGATGAGGAAATAGTTTGGAAGGATACTGAAGCCAATGGCTTGCTATATCTTCTATTTAAAATGGAGGAAACCGAAGTTAAGATTTTTAGCTGAGAAGCCTGTGGCAGAAACCAGAAGGCTGAATTCCAAGTACTCGCTCCAATCTCTGGACAACTCTGCCTTCAATGTTTTGTTGTAAAGCTGCTCAGAAGCATTTTTTCCACACAGAATCGGCTCCTTTGGGGGCTTTGTTTCATGTTAGTCACAAATCTCTCAGTATAACATGAGGTAGACCAAAACACTGGCAGTCCTGCAGTGAAAAAGCATCTAATGGGCCATAAATTAATGTTTCATTTCCTTTAATAGTGCAATGATTAATTCCTTCTTCAGAGAAAGATTTTGTTGCACATTTGGTAGTTGCACTATAAAGAAAGAAACGGGTTTTTTTACATTGAAAAGGATCAAAGCCAGAACGCTGCTATTTTTGTTTGTGCTCTTGTAGCTTGACTCTTCAAACAGATTTTTCTCCCCAATTTTGTAAAGAATAAGGTAAAAAACATCCATCTCAGACGAGACCTTGCACAGCTTGTCAAGTTTCAACCCACAGTGAATTTTTACTGCAGATATAAACCTCTGAAAGTAGGGTTTTCTAATGGAAATGCTGACATAACCTTAACTATACCAATGCTGCTGTAATGCTCAGGTTACCAGGAATATTTCTGCTGCCAATTCAGTTTAACAAGTCTGAATGCACATAATTTGTTCCAGTTGTCTTTCCTCAGAGTGGGGCTCCTTTGTGCACACTTTCCAATGTGGCTTGCATTAAAAGAAACAAAAAAACCACCCTACTCCTATGTAAATTCATATACACACTGATACGGTTTTATCACAGCTAAAAAGCTATAAATCTGCTTTAACTGATTCAGTGTGTTCCCTACTGGCCTAGAAAGGTGACTCATTTCATTGCTGCCCTTCACTGAATGTGACAATCATAACTTTGCTTTGTCCTCTTTGGGATGTTTATTCTTTGCAAAAAAAAAACAAAACAAAAACTGACTTTCTGTATATTCTTATTACCCACTCCTGACCAAACCTCCCCCAGTTTGAGCCAAAAGGATTTTAGCTGGGTCACGATTTGACCCTCGTTATGCTAGGAATCTAATCCAAATGCCTCCCATCGATATCAGCGATAAGAATCTAGTCCTATGGCAAACAATTTGCTCCTCACCTTTGGCTCATCCTGAAGCCAAACAACTGCCAGGTTAAACAAATACTCTCAGGGTGCAAAGCGAATTCATGGGGCAAGAGCTTAAGCGACAGCAAGGTACTTCTAGAGCTTCACGTTCTCTGAAAGATCTGCAGCTTTCATGCTGAAATCTTTCTGATCTTTCCTCCTGGTAGGAAGAGTGAAACTAGAGGAACAAAATCTCAACAGAACGGCTCCACCGCTCGGTGAACAGGAGGAGTAATTCATGATTTGATATTCCTCACACCTGCCAGCTTACAACCACTTACTTGATCTTCCAGGGTCTAAGAGGCAATGGCTCATGCTTGGGAATTCAAAACCTGAACCTTGTTGTCATCTTTACAACAGAGATAAATTTGGAGGAATGATTTGAGGACAAATTTTCAAATATGTCGGTGAATTTTTGGATGGTTTCAGTGAATTCAGGTAGTTGACAACTGTGAAAATCAAGCTAAATGACCGGATTCAGGCTTCTAACTAACTTCTCAGGCTCCTATGGACCCATAGTCAGCCACGGCTCTGTCCACAATGAGTGGAAAAAGAGGAATCTCTTCAGGATGATTCAGACCCTCATGGCCTGAAATGCCTCTAACTAAACTGAAAGCTTATGATTAATATGCCTCTTGTTTAAGTTTTCTGACTAAAATGAAAAGGGAGGAATTTAGGTCATGGTGTGTCAGGCTGAACTCTGAACATGTTCCCAAATTAGATGATAAATTCAGTGAAAAATTATGTAAAACTGGTTTTCAGAAGATTTGTTTTCAAGCACTTCTGCCACCTTTTCTTTTTCAATCACCACTATTCTGAAAAAAAATTCTTTTATTAAAGGTTATTGTAAAACTATTGTTAAACTAAGTATCTTTTTAAACCTTACCTCTCCTTAAGACTTTTTTCCTGAACTTCTGAAATTTTGTGGAGGTGTGTGGTCATATTAAGTTTTAATCTAAAAAGTTTGAATAAGTCTTAATAGCAAACACAATAATCCAAAGAATATTTTTCATATTTTAAAAGACACTTGGAAAATGATTGGCTATATCACCCCATTCCTCAGTTTCACTTCTGTCATTATGAATTACCATTATGAGTAACACTGAGTGCTAATGGATTCTGCAAATCTCTGATAAAGGACGCAGAAACTAATTGTTATTCTTACTTAACAAACTTATTCGAGTAGTAAAGAAAGAAGAAACAGAAAGCATTGTGCAAGGACAAAACACAACAAGAGAACAGACCCTCCATCCACAAGCCTGTGTGGAAAGAAAAAAAAAGCCTTACATAAAAGAAAATTGAATTTAATTGGGATTTATTATTAATTATTAGATGCGCAAAATATCAATTATTCAGATTATATTATCAAAGGTTCTTTTGCTCGCCTCAGTCAGATCCCCGAAAATTCTCCACTTCTTAGCAGCCTCACATCACACTATTCTTTCTTTGAAATGGTTCAATATTCTGTGTCTTTTGAGCTCCCTGCTGCAGTTTGATTTCTCTGTGAGTGTGTCCTCCATCCCCATGTTGTGAACACCTAACCCTGTGCTTGAGCAGGACAACGCATGTCAGACCTGCAGATCAGAGGAGTGGCGCCTGATGCAAAGCAGGCTGATGCTAAGTTCAGCCTTTCAGCAGGTCACACTGGGCTGCAGAATGAGTCTGAGAACAGCAGCGTCTGTGTGGCAGACTACGTGACACCGAAGAAAAAAACACTGAGCACATGCATAGATAGATTAAAGACTTTCAGCAGAAAGTGCCCTGTATTTCTCGAAGATGACTTCAGTTTAGATCCTGAAGGAATCCAGCCATGGCAGCAGTGGCAAGCAGATGATCTGGTTGTTTACCCACCATAAAGTGCCAGCAATCTGCAATTTATATCAAATTCAGCTACGTAACAAAACACAAACAGGGCTTTAGTAGTCCTCATCAGCCTTTTTGTGAAGGATTTGTTCTCATAAATCTGGGCCAAACCGTTTAATAAACAGGTGACAAGTTCCGAAGAATAGGAAAGGGAGGTAAATTAATAATGGCTATTGCCTTCAACAGCTCAAGTCTGATCATTAAAGATAAAAAGAATCCTAAAAAGAAAATAGGACCATATTCTTCAGGTTCAGGAGGTCTAGACTGGTCAAATTTAGTTAGAAATGAGAAAGAAGATCTTAGGGAAACCTACTGCTTCAAACTGCTGAGCACTCTAAACAAAAAGTGGCAAAGGCAGCACACAAATCTGCCTTAACTCCCTGACCACCGATTTTGTTGCCAAAGTGGCTCGTTCATGCAGATCCCACTAAGTAGAAGCAGCATGTTGTGGGTTTTTTTTTCAGTTTCTGGGGTCAGGCTGATTCTGATTTGGCCTGTTTTCCTGCGAAATTGAGGATTCTATGGAAGCCAGGCTCGTCTCCTAGGATCTGACCCTGGAATATTTATTTGCGTACTCAACATGGTTTTCCCTCCTCCCCTCCACTGACAACGCAATCTGTGCCTGAGGTGAGGGCTGCATTGTCCATGCTTCACGCAATGCTGAACACTCCTCCTGGAATTCAAAGTCTAATAATACTGTGAATCATGCCTACCTACCATCTCTCTCTCTCTCTCCAGCAGCAATGTCATCTTGGGTGACTGGCAGCGTGACCCTCCGCTGCTGCTTTTTTTGTGAATAAATGGCTTTAGTGGTAGCAAAGGAACAGGACTGGTTCAATGAGTAGGGAGCAACAAGAGTTGTTGGAATAGGGATATATTTGAGGGAGAAGCCAAGAAATTGGGGTACACATATTCAGAAATGGGTGATAAGATTCCAGACTGTATTAATTCCTTCCTACAGAGACTTTAGTAGATGTTACCTCCGGTGTCACCTAAATAAAGTAATTTCTAGGACCAGAGAGTCAGGTTTAGATATTCTTACAACTTTCTGGTATCTCCTTACTTCTGCTAATATTAAATAAAATCCATGCCCTGCACTCTGAAATTGTGTTTGAGAATATTAAAATGCCCAAAACGAGAGGTGATTTTGGATTTTGTGGCTCCCATCTGCAGAGGTTGTTTCAAATGTCTACCTCCAGCCTTCCTGTCTGCCTGATACGAGCAACTTGGAGAAACACACCAGACACCAAAAAAATGACAAAAGCACACTTCACACTGCATGCCAGCTCACTGATGAAAGAGCTGGAAGAAGTCACGCACTTTGGCTTTGACTACGAGGCAACACGGTCAGCGTTCTCAAAGGAATTTAGATGTCAGTTTTCCACAGATTTCATATATTTTTCAAAATCTGTTCCTTGTCACTCAGCACATCAGCTCCCCATGGGGATAACAGCCAATTCCCTGCCTCACAGCTGTGCTATGCAGAGATGTACCTGCTAACGTCCCCAGTGCCACAGCTGCAGATGCTGAAGGAAGTGGACAGCAATGGTCAGGCTGATGTGCTCTTGCTAGACACTCTTCCCTAAAAACACTCAATTTTATTTTTTAGTTTATTTTTCATGTTATTTACTGGTTCAAATGGAAGGGAGCTGCTGCTTCCAAGCCAATCACCAACCTCTACATCCCTCTCCTTGGCTGATGCTCGACCTTTCCCAGCCAGTCACCACCCTCCCTGCAACCCCAGCTGGCTCGTGCCTCTCCTCCCATACCACTGTCAGAGATGACATGGACCAACGTTCTGATCCAACACAGCATTTGTTAATTTCTTAAAACAATCAGATTAAAGATTGGATGCCTTCAGATGGTTCTGGCTTCTCATCAGTCATATACATATATACCTATGCACCAGTACATGCATATGTATGACTGATGAGAAACCTGAAGAACTGTTTCTGAAAGTCCACCAAGATACTTCAAGGCAGCCTACTTTTCAAATAGTGCTGAAATCCTCAAATCAGGAAATTTTAAGGTTTCTGAAAGGAAACATCCTGAGATGTTCAAGAGAGTTGGGGTTGTTTAGCCTGGCGAAAGGAATTCTCTGTGCAGCCTTTCAATACTTAAAAGGGGGCTTATAAGGAAGATGGAGAGAGACTTTCTACTAGGGCCTGCAGTGATAGCAGGAGGGGTAACAGTTTTAAAGTCAAAGAGGACAGATTTAGATTTGGTATAAGGAAGAAATTATTTACTATGAGTGGTGACAGTCCAACAGGTTGTTTGGAGAAGCTGTGGATTCCTCCTCCCTGGCAGTGTTCAAGGCCAGGTTGGACGGGGCTTTGAGCAACCTGGTCTGGTGGAAGGGGTCCCTGTCCATGGCAGGGGGGTTGGAACTGGATGATCTTTAAAGATCCCTTCCAACCCAAACCATTCTATGATTCTATGGAATGGAGACATTCACACCCTAGTTACCCTGGATAATTTCAGGCAAAATAAAAAAATCTTCTGGAGTTGACATGTATAAAAACAAAAGCAAAAAGGTCCAAGTCTGAAAAGCATTTTTTCCCTGAAGGTTAAGTACCTGCTGATAGTACAGGTACAATAAGAATTGTGTATTTTTAGTGTTCTAAATAACTTTCACCTTATAAGTTAAAAAACAAACAATGGCTTGTAATACATCCAACACAAAATTAAAAGCCCTTAAAGAGAACCACATATTTATATACTTCTTAGTTTATTCCAGCCTTCACTTGAAAGTTTAGCTGGACATTTTCCTGGAAGCGCAGAAATAATATTATGGGTATTATTACCTTTCTGGAATGAAGGCAACTTAGATAAAGAATAGCCTACTGTATCTTCAAAAAGTAGCATGTTTCTTAAGTTCCACGTGCATTATATTTGCAATTTACATGGGGATTTGTAACAGCAGTGCTGCTCCCTGGGTGTTACTTACTTTGGATGGACTTCTCTAAGGCTGAGTTTACACAGCTGTGGAAGGAAAACCTAGCCACAATCAATTAAAAAGTGCAACACAAATCCTTTGGACAGCATTCTCAGGCTGTCCTGCTGTTGAGACAGCTACTATTCTCCAAGAATGAGTGCTTTAACTGTATTAAACTTAGTCCTAACCAAAATAAGCTTTTACTAATTTTCACCATTTAAGGAACATAAAGACCTGCCTTTGTCATTTAAAGTTTAAGCTGACTAAGCCTCATAGAAACAGAACATTAAGGAACTAAAGCAATTAAATCCATTTACAGAGGTCAGAAGAGTCTCTGGGTTTTAGACATGATGGGCTTGTATGGTCTGTGCTTCTTATTCATGTGAACTCTCAGATTATGGGTTGATAGGTGGCATAATAAGTCACCTTTGTTTTCCTCCAGATAGGGGAGTGACGCTGAGCTGATCCTAACAGGTCACCAGTGTGCTGGCATTACCTGCACTTCTGATTACTGAACAACTAGAATAAGCACACAAATGAGACCCCAGACACCCTGTCTTTGTGTGGGACATATTTATTACCAACCTGCTGAATCCTACACACAAAGAAGGCCTCAGGGAATGCAGTATGTCTGCAGGCCGATGCAAAAAGCACTGAGAAAAAAGAGGATAAGTAAGCAGGCAGCTGAAAAGCCTGAAGTCTAACTCACCAGCACATCAATAATACAATAATGTCATCAGCCCACTGTGGACTCTGAACAATGCTTTTTCTGTTGTTCAGCTAATTAGTAAAAGAAGAGATTAAGGTCTTTAATCTCACTTGCTTTCTCTTTCTTCCCTTTTTTTACCTGGAGGGTGTGCATATTTGTACAGATATATTCCCTAAATGAACACAGAGAAAGTACATACGTTATGATGTTGAAAACACGAGGTGGAGTGTGAGTTTGGCTTTATTTCCAACAGGAGGGTCATCCACATGATTTCAGATTTCAATGTACTGTGACTATAAGGAGTCAGATGTGTGTGTGTGTGTTACAGGGTGTGAGGGGAGGGGGGGAAGCCGAACAGAGGTTATGAATTCTAAGCAGTTTCCTGAATGAATACAACACTGTATTTCCCCCTACTCTCCTTAGGATGACAATTCAGAGGAGATAACCTTCTCCTTTGAAAAACCCTGAAGGGAAAGTTTGTTTTTACCATAACAAATGCCACAAAAGAAAAGAAGAGGGAAGCCTGGAAAGGGGTGGGGGCGTGGAGGGACAAATTAAATGTCAAACTTTCTCTCCTTACTCGGAGATAACAGCGTACTAGGAAACCTTCTTAGAAGCTTAGCATAAATGGAGTTAAACTGTTGCCAGCTGCAGTAAACCTCTCTCTCACCTTTCTTTCTCTCTTTCAAGATATCTTTGAATGCCCTCTCCTTCATCATAAATCAGACCTGTGAGCAATTATCACTCAAGCCGGATGGCAGCGGCCTGAGTGGCCACTGCTATTCCACTGCTGTAATCTGCACTTTGTCAGATTACCTTTGATGAAATTTCACATTTCCTTGCCAATGAGCGTTACCTCTCCGTTTATGACTCATTGTCTTTGCAGCAGAGAGCTGTGAATCTCATTCTTGGTATCTGTGTAAGCAGCACGGTCTGTCTGGTGGTGCTGAGCACCCTCAGCTCCCGTTCTGGGAGTCTCAGAGCATCCCAGAAGCATGAGGTTGCGCTGCTGCCTCAAATACTTACCCCGAGAGCATCTCGCAGCGCCTCTGAGGGAGATGCGGACACAGACACTGGCCTCTGAGGCTGAGCACATGGTGCTGATGCCGCTGTCACAGCTCACAAGCAAAATCTGAGTTTTTCGGCATCGCCTTTTCCACCCATGATCCCCTTCGGTGACAGGTTTCTGACAGCGGCGCGAGCCCACCTGGCCACCCTCAGCCCTCACAGAGAAGGGGGTTTCTCTGGTGAGTTTTTCAGCCAGGAAGAAAGCAAAAAAAGCCCCAAACAAAACCAAAATCCCCCCTCCTCCAAAACAGGGAGGGGGCTCCAGCCTTCACCTCAGGTGAAGTTTCTGAGCTCTGCCCAGGTACCAACAGTGCACCTCCCCACAGCCACCCAGCAACACGCACAGCAGCCAGCTCAAACCTTTCCAATGCTGCATTTTCCAGCTTTCATGAGGTGATTTTTTTTTTTGTCCCCCTCCTTTTTATCCCACCCCAATTTCTTTTTAACAAAATCCCCCAAACCCACCCAGAGAGCGCATCCACACCCCCAGCCCACCTCCATCCCCGCACCCCACTGCCAGGCGAGCAAGAAAAGTTAAGTAGAGAGAGAAGTCACTCACCGTTGGCGGCGACACAGAGGTTTCCAGAGCCACTTTTAACTAAGAATGAATTAGGGACAAACTCTTCCTCAGAGTCAGAGTCCGCGGCCGGCTGGGCCGCGCCGTTGCCCAGCAACCGCCCCGGGCCCTCATTGGCCGGCGGCGAGGGGAGAGGGGAGGGGGACTGCTCGGGGGGGGTGGAGGAGGCGGACGAACAGCGCAGGGGAGGACCTGCGGGCCACAAACACACACGCACACACAGAGAGAGAAGGGGGGGGGGAAGGCACAAAAACAAGAAATAAAAATCAACAAAAATAAAACCGACGAAAGACAGACAGAGAGACAGAAAGTTGGGCCGGGGCACGAGGGAAGGCCACCCCCCCCTTCCCCCCCCCCAGCCGACGCCTGCCC
>Ga0065711_1028555_pt1 | contig 40519 bp, 20 predicted proteins | sample Hoacrofraction12_FD_59098 | JGI IMG/M metagenome (GOLD analysis project Ga0065711, IMG submission 59098) | Hoatzin crop microbial communities from Cojedes, Venezuela - Epithelial fraction 12 v2 (version 2) | ecosystem: Host-associated > Birds > Digestive system > Esophagus > Crop | place... | reverse complement strand
AAAAAAAAAGGGGGGGGGGGGGGGGAAGTCACTTGAAAAGTATCTTTATATCATGGCCACTTAACCCAAATGGTAAAATCAACTGGAGGGCTGAAAAAAAGGGAGATGCTGGCGAAGCTCTGGAGAAGGCCAGTCTGTTCTTTCACAGATTTGTGATTAACACCCAGTTTTGGAAGAAAGCGGACGACAGCAGAGGTAAACTGGACAAGATCACCCAGAGGATTAGTGACAGGGAGCCAAAAATGCAACTTGGCTTGCCTTACTCATCTGCAGTGTCCTCTCCACTAGATTATATTGCCTATTACAGAGCCATGGTATGCTGATCCTCTCCTCTTGCCTTGTGTTTTCCACAACACAAGGAATACTGTTCAGCACAGGGCCTGAAATGAATTCATCTCCTATTGAGTTAAGGATGAGCAAAAGTGGAATAGATGGGGGGAAGGAAAGGAAGTTGCAATTTTTTAAATCTGTTTGTTTGTCAATGTCCTAGAGATTGTTGGTAAGAAAGCAACTCATTATTTATCTATTTGTGTCCCTATCTTGGAAGTTAATTATATTTTCAAGTGGAGCATGCAATTTTAGGGACAAGGATGAAAAACAGAAGTGGTTTTCACAGCAGTGAAAACCTTGCTGGACTTCCGATCTTTCCCTTTTGTTCCAAAGAACTGTAGGAAACCCCTGGAGAATGGCAACAGTCTTCATACAGGATCTCCTCTCCTGCAGACAAGCAAGGAAGGTTATTCCTTTTCATATTCCATTTGGCAATAGGGCAGGCAAGAACTGCATCTTGGAAGTGGTAAAAACAGTGGACCCTCACATAACAAGAATTCAACTCCTGCAAGTTGGAGAATCATTTTCTTCTCATGCGGATGCAAAAGAGGCATCACAAAGTGAACTTTCTCTTCACAGGAGGATCCATTGTAAGCACTGCATGACCAGAACACTAAATCCCAGCTCTGGGGACTCCTGTCAAACCCAAAGAAAGGCGGGGACCTCTGCAGCCACACAGCACTCCTGCTTTCACTACAGAGGCCAGGCGCTTCTCCGCCGATTTCCCAACCACTACGTACCCTTTAGTTATCTTGGAAAGTCACTTGTGATGCCGCAGGACTAGAGCACCAAATCATTACTTCAAGACAGGGATACAAAATTTGTTCACATTTTTGTCCAGTCATTTGTTTTAAAACACTTTCTTAATAAACTCATTTAAAAACTAATAAATGAAATTAAGACCTCAACAGTACCACAGTCTACCAAGAACACGAAAACTAATAAGGTCACACGGAATAAAGAGCAGAAAGTACATGTTTGATTCCAAAGACTAGTGCAAGTCAAATTGCTTAATCCAAGTGAGAACCCTGAACTAATCATCTCAGCCAAGACTATGCAAATGTGCTAAACTTATTTTTGACAGCGGTGTCTTCTATAGTGCAGAAAGAATATTACTGTCAGCTTACTTTATTAAATTATTCAACTCATTAAAGAAATTAAATGGGACGTGACAAAACAGGCGAGGCTGTTTATTTCTTCTGAATTCTGAGCTAAAAAGAAGGGGTAGGAAGATGAGATCTAAGGGGAACGGGGAACTCCACTAGCTCATTAGCTCAGATAATACCTCTCTTGATTCCTAAACTGATTTCAGCTGGGGGGAAAAAACACAGACAGCAAAACCTTCAAGTAGTTGCACCAATACAAATAAAGGCAGCCTTCTCCTTGTACATTTTTAACTGAATTTCAACATCCATCCACACAGAATTTAACAAGAATTATGTAAAAAGGTAGTCTCCTCAATCTCCAGCCGGATATCAGCACAAACACCTGAACTTGGTTATCTACAGGTGGCGTTGGCATGCAAGCAGAGTGTGCAAGCTCCTAGGAGAGTCAAAGCCAGGTTAAGCAGCAGAGTTGAGGGAGCAATTCAGCTCAGCAGCCAGAAGGTGTCTGCTTCAGGGTCTGCTGAATCACTCCCCAGACTTGACTGTGCAAGTTAGCTACATCTCCAGTGATCATAACGGCAATTTATAAATGCCTATACTGTATGATGACACCCACACAGAGATGCCTAAATTTAGGTGTTTGTGTTCTGGCTCTAGTAAATAAAAAAATGCATTAGTTACTACTTTCCAATGCACAAACATTAAGATGCTGAACACCTGTAGATTACATTGTGAAATTAAATCAAGTATTTATAACTGTGACATGGCTACCAAAATGGAATGACAGATTCAATGTGAAACAAATATTAACAGCAAATCAATCATTGAGAATCAACTTCCCTTTAGCAAATCATGAAAATTATATAGCCAGATTAAAATTATTTAAAGTTTCCTACTCGCTGATTCAAATCACTGATGACGTTAAGATTTTTGTTTTATTTTGTTTAAAGCAAACCAGGCTTCCTGATGAACTGTCTCATACATTACTTTGGCTACTGAGTTAAATTCTCCAGAGCAAGATGCACATTTTCATGGCTCCAGGAAAAAAGAAACATTACCCCAACCAACAGGGGAAGGAGCAGTCTGCAAGCAAGAGGCAGCAGTGAAGCTGCGGAGTGAAAAGGAATTCATTGAGAATGTGCAATATACATGCCAAGACACAGATGGATTCAACTCAGCCATGTCAGATTGCAGAATTTTAGCAGTTTTAATTGTGTATGCAAATACACACACAGAGATATTTTTTTTCTTAAATCTTGGCTTAAAGGCTACTGAACTTTAAAAAAAAAAAAGAGACAGAAAAATTATGTTAAGAAACATTCAGTTGATTTTCAGGAAAACAAAATTCCCCTCCTCCCCCTGCTCCCCAGTTCAAAGTATTTGCTTAAAGCTATATGTAAAACCCAGCTGTTGCACAGATAGAGGAATCTCCTCATTTCCCCAGTCCTCTACAACACAGTGCTGAGCAAACCTCGCCAGGGATACAGCCAAGATCAACATAAATATGTGTCACTAAAATCCCCTTTCCAGGAGTCATGGCACCTTGCTATGTCACGATGAAGAAGTTTTGAAGAAGGACCATGAAATTTTCTGGAGGCTTAATTTATTTCAGAGTAAGCAAAGGACGTAAGAGGAAGAACAGCTGTTTGATGCCACAAACACATTGATAGACCCTTGCTACAGCAGTTATGGAAAATGAAGCCTAGGCTATCAACTTGAAAAATAATCTCCTGTGAAGAGTCACACTCATCTGTACAGAGGAAATGTTACCAAGTCTTTGCTGCCTTCTGTTTTTAAAAGAATAGTTCAAAGAATCTTGAAATCATGACTGATGCAGTAGCATATGTGAAGTCAAACTGAGGACAGCACATGTGCTCATATATCAACATCAATCTGTTTTCTTCCCCTGAGTTTTTAGTAAATGGATTTCATGCAGCAGCAAACTTGCAAAAAGAAAAAAAAAAAAAAAAAAGATAATGAAATAAACCTGCCAGCAATCTGCTGTGCATTAACTGTTTTACTTGGACTACAGCAGCATCTCATCCACCCATGGGCTGCAAAATGAACGCTGTGCACTTCTCAATATCCCATCCTTATCAAACATCCTAAGGACAACTCCATCACATGGAAAAGTAACTTCAGAAGAACGGGGATTATTTGCTGTATGTTTTCATCAAATGCATTAAAGAAAAGAACACGTAGAAGAAAAAGTCAGAAGCTGTTTTCCAGGCATTTCTCAACATTGTGGAAGTTGAGAAGCCACAAAGAAGCGGACAACTCTTTCAGATACCTGTTCCCTCAAACACAGCCCAGGTTCTTCTGCTTGATTTTGAGAGGAAGTCAAATGACATCATCACATCAAAGGAGGGTATGGTTCAATTCACTGCAGGTTCACAGACAAAGGAGGACCTCGTCTAGATAAAAAAAGGTTTTCTTCAAAACACGTTTGTTTTTTATCCCCTAAAGATACAGGAAATTGTGAGCAATAAACCTCAAGGATTTCTTTCTAAGATTACTGCATTTGAAAGCTGTCCTCAACTAGAGATTCCCATTTTAAGTACATGCTTTGCATAACTGAAAGAAAATAGGCAACCTTGGTATGAGGCAAAATATTTCTTGCAAAACATTTACTCTTCTTCCTCTTGCTGTGTAAAATCTGTCTGTTCTTCATAAATGAAGGACACCAAACCCGTATAACTTGAAAAAAATGTCACACCAGATTTAATCAGAGGAGAATGTTTTTACAACAAGTTAAGCATTGACCTTATGTTTCTGAAGCCATGGGCTTCCAAGAATAGAGCATCTTCTCTTCTGCACCAAGTGCCGTCTTCGCTACATGGGCTTTTAACAGGCGCTCCCTTTCCAGTGTCAGGACAGAGAAAGGCACCACTGCCATTCGGCTTGGACAAGCTCCACCAAGCTCTCCACGTGTTGGAAGAGGACAGTTCAGAATCACCAGCCAGATGTGCAAGGGACCCTCTGGCTCAACATGTCAGCCATGGCCCTAGCACCCCGGGGAGGCCACCAGATGCCCATGGAACTGTCCTAGCTCATCCCAGTTTAAGAATGAAACTGTCATTGACTGCAAGAGCAACATACATACAGCAACTCCAAGTTTAGCTCAAAACGAACTTAGCTAGAGATAAAAGCTTCAGTGGCCCAACACAGGAGACCCACGTGAAGCTGCCCTGGTATGAGCCAGAAAACTGACCTTACCTCCAGTCTGTGCCTAAAAGCAAAGTCAGTATTCTCTAGGAAATATCTTTCCCTTTTTTTTTCCTGCAGTGAATACATTGCCCCCCCCAGAAGGGACTGCAGAGATATTAAAAAAACACCACCACCACCAAGGAAAAAAGCAAGAAAAAAATAAAGCCCAGTATTGCACTCTGCAAATGACTGCCTAACAGCAGAAAAGAGATTAATCAAAAAACACATACATACATCGGAGCAGCATGAAAATGAATTGCAAACATACTGCTTAGAAAGTGGCACCGCTCTCCCCACACAAGTCATCGTAAATGTGGTCTGGTCTTCAGAGAAGTTACGAAAGAGGACTTGCCATTCCAATTTCCTTGCTTTTCAAGGCATATGTACATCCTTAGTTTAAATATTTTTTTAAGAAATAACTCACTCCTCAGTGCAAAACCCAAAGCAGGCAGATAACCCTCTTAGATAAGCACATAAATAAGTATGCATGCTGGCTCACTTCTGGGATATTACCCAAGTTCAGAAATACTAATGTTAGGATTTTGTCTCTAAGACACCACTTGTCAAACAAAGAGTTGTTCACTCTCTTCTAAAACACTGTATCTCCTTTGCCAACAGGCAGGGCTTTGGACACACCCACAGAATTGCTGTCTCCTCTTTGTTCCCCCCCCAGACTAACCCCAGAGAGATCAGAAGGCCCTTTTCAGACCCTCAGCAGGTGCACTACTTCTCTGCTTTTTCCCCGAAGGCACACGCTGATGTCCACAGCAGATGGACCACCTGCAGAATCCACATTTATGATGCAAAGAAAGGCAGGAGCTACCGGCACCCCTTCTCGCACAAATCTCTTGGGAGGATGTTCTTTCACAGATACCACCACTTCCACGTCCAGGGCATTTGACAGTGCACCAATACCGCCCAGTGCTGTCCTACACCCACACAAAGGTCTCAAGCTCTCTTAAAACTCATACCTAGGGCCTCTCAAAACCTGAAGCTATGGTGGTAGCAGTGTCCAAATGATCAACCTCTGCCAGAAATGAGTCATCAACAGCAGCGGCTCCTACGCAAGCCATGTCCAAATGAAAGCTGATCAGGCAAAAACCTTCTGTCTTTCCATTTCTTATAAGCACCGAGTTAAAATGCTTGCAGAAAAGCACAGCATCACTACCACCTCCAAACAGTTCAGACAAGTACAGGCAGCAAGTGAAACCGCTTGCAATAAATACCATAAGCCTGACCCACACAGACCCACAGTCAAAAAAGATGTGAAATTACAGCGGATAATCAAAGGTGAGGCCTGTGGCTACACATGCTGTGATCTCAGACTTAAACCGTCGCCATTTTTAAATGCGCAAAACAGTTCGTAAATGTTCTTCTCACCAAAAAGGACTTAAACAGCAACAAAAAAACATGCTTGCCATGAAAACCAGAAGGAGCTTTAAATACTTCTAAAAAGCTGCATTTGCTAATAAATAATGCAGAAGTAGGAAAACTTAGGTCATTAAAATGCAACATCTGTTAATGCTGGCAAAAAGCAAGAATGTACTGGTTTTTCTAACAGCGGTTCAACCAAAAGAGAAAGTGATGATGATAAGCGTAACTCTTGAGTGAAGTCATTGAGCAGATGACTTGTTTTCTGCAGTCGCTCAGACTCTCGTCACCGACCTCACTGAGAACAGAGGTAACCCCAGCTCTCGGGGCTTCCGAAGCTCTCCCCTTCAGACCTCGTTCCCAGGTGAAACCTCAGAGCAAAATGAAATACTTACATCCAACAGGTGCCGAAGACCAGCAGGCTTCAGCCAAAAAGGAAACCAAATTCCTAAGTCTCCAAATTTCAAAGTAACACAAGAATAAATATTGTACTTCTCCATTTAGAGAAAACGAGTGAAAAGAAATACAAATGCCTTTTCTGGTCAGTCTCAGCCTCACAATCCAGATGTTGTTGTAAAACATTCATTACCAAGGGTTCAAAAATAAAGAGGCAACGGCATGTACTAATGGAGCTTTTACACATTTGTTAGACGAAGTACCACACAGCATTCCTGCAATCTATAAACACACAATCCCTCTTCTCTCCCAGAAAGCAATCTTGTCTGTAACTCATTACGTGTGTATATTAATATTACTTCATCTTTTGATAGTTCTATCTTCAAAGCCCTTCAATTTGATTAAAGCAGCCACATTCCATTTTGACAACAGGAATCAACAGGTTCTTCTCCAAAGCATTACAACTTCCATTTTCCTGCCCTCCTGACTTCTGTGCCAAATTCCTTGGCAAAAATGGCTATAAACATGGGAACTTTGATCAATAGCTTTTTTAGCGATTATAAGTATGCAATAACCACTGCGGAATGATGCAGCAAATGCCCTAGTACTTTTCCATTTTAAAAAAATTACTCAATTATCTTAACAAATGACAAAACCATGAGATTAATCACACGACAGTACTGAAAAGAGTCAAGTCACAAACCTTTGACTAGCGCAGATGTAAAAGAAGTCAATCTAATTATTTTCCCACCCCCAAAATAACATTCAGTTGTACTTGAGAGATATCCATGGTCTTTCCAAAGCATTTAGAACTAGCCATGGGGAGAGAATCAAATCGCCTAAAGGAAGGTCTGCTTCTGGTGCAGAATGACAGTTTCGGAAAATCTAAGAAACGAATCCACCAGTATATTTTTCACTGCCAACAATCTATATCTTCTTCTCCACAAGGGCAAGGAAAAACCCCTTAGTTTGTTAATAGGTACTATATCCACTTTCAGAAAATGAAGGGAAAGAAAACACATCCACAGCTTCCCAAACACTGCCAAGTTTCAGTTATGAGCCTACAGCTCCAACTGTTGTGAAATATGGGATGTCCTGAAAGTCAACACTTTCCACAGATGGTACCAGCTGCAAGCTGTTAACAGCGTTCAAGTCCTCTGCAGGACCTGGCTTCTTGGTAAGGAATTAACGAGGATACACTTTGCTAAAATCTGTCTTGCTCTAGTGACTGAAGAACAGCATTAAGCAAAAGCTGGGTAACATGATCTTCTTTATTAGCAAACCTTCCCCAGCTGCTGTCTTTATCAGCTTCTTAATATTCAACCCTCCAATAATTAAGGAGCACCTTTCACTCCATAAGTGCGAAAAACACTTTATATTCTGTAGGCACCAGTTTCAGACAAAAATCCACATGTGTTACCATTTGCACACGGAAAAACAAATGTATTTAGAGATTGGAAATGAAAACTAAATGCAAAAGCAATGTTTGTGGCAGCAGCGTGAACACAGCTGTCTGAGGCAGCTCCAGCCAAGAGGGTTAGCAGCGTGGCAGTGACCACCACCAGCGCTTGCCGGACATTTTCCACGTAAGACAGAGTCAGTGCACGACCTCCCAGCAACAGGTGGGAAGAAGCCTGGCTCACTTGTCACTCAGGGAGAAGGTCAGCAACTGCATCACCACCTCCAAGAGGAAGTCGGAGCTGCACATCGCCTTAACTTCGTCCAGCTCCCAACTCCAGAAAGATCCCAGCCCACAGGGATCTGGCCACTAGGTTTCCCTTTTTTACACCTTTTTCACTATAACAGGGAGAAACTATAAAAACACTTAGCATTCAATTCAGTGACAGCTTACCTGGCATTAAGACAAGTAAAAATAACAGGCAAAATGCGAATGTTCCTCATACATAATGCTGGGAGAAGCAACCCCCTTTACACTATGCTACTTACGAAGGGAGACCAGGGTGAGCTATATAGAGCACGCTGGCAACTTTCCAGTGAAGAGAGAGCCCTGCTCATCCTCCCAGGATCAGTTTCCAGTAAACTCTGGCGAGGGGGGGAAAGCTCTTGGCAGAGCCACGTTTCTGGAAACCCGCACAACTCCGGGGTCATGCGGGGTGGTGGGCACGAGGCAGGGAACTGACAGTCAAACGCCAGTCCCATTTGTGCTCCATTTCTCCCGCTTGTGACAAAGGAAATTCTCCTCTGGTTCTAAAACCCTATGGTCATTAGAAAGTGAGCTAAAGAAAAGACGAAGGGACAGTGAGAATCTATACCAGAAATAGTCATCTGGCAAAGCCACACTGCTTGCATCATCCCAGCGCAGCAGGGCGGCAGAAAGCGATCCCTGAAATCTAGCCCACTCCGAGGCTTCCCCACATCGACAGAGCAGCTCCGATTCAGTAAACTATTTATATCAGCAATCTGCACAGCACTTCAACAGATGCTTAGCTTTAAATATGGATTTAAATCTTCTTGAAAACAGACAGGCTAAATATACGCTTAGGGTTAAATTTGTTGCTCGGTGCTTTCCTGAATCACAGCTCTCTGCCTGCCTGCGCTGTTCCTACAGGTGCTGATAGAAGATGTACTGGCAGCCTGTCCTCGTACCAGTGAAGTCCCTCCAGTCGTTATGGCAAAGCACAACCAAACCCTAAGATGATGCTGGGATGTTAGCCCTCTTCCCAACAGGAAAGGTCCAACAAATAAAAAATGCTCACATTTAACCCCAAGTGTGGTTTTGTCTGCAGTTGGAAGCTTCTTATTTATTGTCAAAGCATTAAAGGAACCCACAAGACAGAGAGCAATCTCATTTTGAAGGCAAACAATTAATTAAAAAATACTGCCTGCTTTACATATACATGCATATATATTTTAAGTAGTCCAGGTAGAAGAATTGGTAATCTTCCCTTTTCACCACTGAATAAAAGTCACACTGACATAGCTGGAATGAAAACCAGATTCAGAGCAGCGAAAAGTCTACAGCACCATTTACTTGTATAGATCCCAAGGCATGCTGCTCATCCCCTAGATCTTTAGCTGTTAACCACCTCCTCATACCCCTGCTACAAGGCTCTCCATGCATGATGTGCATCATTTGCGGGGGCTGCAAGAAGCTGCAAACTCTTTGCAGCCAGGCCAAAGGAAAATCACTGAAATGTCCCACTGAAATGCAACATTTCAGTGACTGCTCTAAATTAGGAGTTTAGTGCATAAGCTTGATATCTGAGCTATACAGCTGACAAAAGTTAACTCTACAAAGACACGTGAATAATTTAGATCAGCATATTCTGTGGTTGCATAGCTGTTTCTTTTGCCTCCAGTTAGCAAATGTGATTCTACAAGCCGTAACAGTCTGAAACAGTCCAACCCCAAACAATCCCCATTTCTTGAAGCAGACATGAAACAACTGTTCTGGATGGCACTACTTTTCTGCCACTAGGAATGCGGAGTATGTTTCAGCCCAGCTTTAATGCAAAGCCTAGATTAATCCCCCTAGAGAGCTTTAGCTAGACTTTGCCAAAGGAACAATTGTTGCCATTAAATAAGTTTATACTGTTTGGTGGTGAGCATTTTCTTTCTGCAGAGTGAGCTCTTTTTCCCACAATGAAATGCATGCTGGAATGAAGTCACTTGACTACTTTTCTTTTTTCTACAGACTCATCCTTCTGAAGTTTCCCATCCTACGCAATTTACATAGAAACAGGCTGGAACAAGAAAGCCATGATATACAAAGTAAGCAGAACAAGTCCCAGACAGATAAAGGGAAACCCAAATAAGAGCAAGTCCAACAAAACGGGGTCAGACATGTTCTCTAGGAATACCCAAAGCGCAAGGAAGAGTCAGCTCCCAGCTGAATATTCAAGTCAGCACCCTGCCTGCAAGCGAGGAGCAGGAAGCAGACTTCCTCTTCTCTTCAGCGTCTGGAGCCCGACGGATTTGCAAGATGCCCCAGAAAGCTTTTAGAGGCCCACGGACCAAACGGCCAAAGTCACACATCGAAATCCTCCCACATCCATGAAACTCCTTCCTAGCCTCAAAGCCTCCACTGCCTTCACGGACTTGAAACCACAGAGTTCTGTGCAACTTCTATAAGCCCATCTCCTCATCGGGAGCAGATCTACCCCACCCACGTAACTTCCCCCCAGACAGCTCCCGAAACTTTGTGGATCTATCATGTGTGATCTCCCAAGTTTATGCCTTCCACACAGTGGTGACAAGGCAGTCTCGCCATCACCCATAGACCACAATAACCACAAAGTGCTTGACTCTGAAATACAACAGCTCCCACAGGACACGGTTACCACGCCCTTACCGAGGCACTACCAGTCACCTTGCACACCGCGTTCCACCCTTTCAGTGTGAATTAAGGTGCAGCGTCACTGCAAGGACACGTGCTACAGTGCTGCCCGTCTGCAGCTCTTCAAGCCCACCTTTATTTCAGACAGGAAATTCACAGAGGCTCATCACCCTCCGCTCCCATACAGTTCATGAAGAGAGACTCACTCATCTGGACTGCAGGCCACGGCAAAACCTTAATTTAGCTTCTCTCTGTCTGTGTGACACCTATCTTTGCCCAGATTTGGTGCAGGAGACTTGGTAAGTGTCTTGATGTCTAAATCTTCTGTTTTCAGTATAGTTTTTCTGGCCTCTCTGCACAAAAAGCCAAGCACACAAAGTATCACTTCCTACTCTTCCCAATTGCTCTTTCTTGTGAGTGGTGTTACTTCGTGTATTGTCCTTTTTTCCTGACTGATGATTCACATTGTAAGAACTACTTAGCCATTTTGAAAACAAAAATAAAACCATCCCCCAAAACCCACAATGCTATCAGTCCTCTACAGCCAAGGACCAAACTGTCGCCATAGCACTGTAAACTTTTGTAATTATTTCCTGTATCACGCACATAAAGTCTATCTATTATCTGTATCATCTGTCCCTCCTGACAGACCATATTTGCCCAGCTCCCACAGGGCCAGGCACTCCGAGACATACTTCTGTCATGACGGGTGGCTCTCTGAGGCTGAACATACAGCTGACTCACGGTGGAGCCCAGCTCTTCCTTTCTGTATGCAAACAGGTTTTGACACCTATGCTTTCTGCTTCTTTTTGACCTTCCAGTATCCTTCTACTTGTCACTGCTTTTAAATCAGAAAATTGTTTAGTTCCAAGGAAGCGAAAGCGCAGATTTAACAGCTGCAACCTTCTGCTGCGCTGGTCCCAGGTTCCCCTAGCAGAAGTGCAAGTACACAATAAGGACAAGCACTTCACCTATCAAAAAAACCTCCCACATAGCTTCAACACAGAGGAGTCAAGTTATTAATCAGAGCCTGAAATCCAAGTCTAATAAGTCATATTGTTATGAACCTGCTCTTGGAACATAAACACAACAGAGAGTAACTGCTGGAGGTCTCCACAGATCAGGATGCTCAAAATACCTCTCCGTTCATGCACATACGTGCTTTTCACAGGGTATTATATACCCGTAGCTAAGAGCTAAATCAAACACCCCTCCTCAGCTGGATGAACTCAGTTCCCATTACTATATTTAAATATCAAGGTCTCCAGTTGAACTCAAGCCCAATACCACATTCAGGTTGAGACTAGTCCATTCATATGTTTCTCTACAAACAGCAGGAAAGGCTCTGCTGATTTATGCATACTTTTATTTCCATTTAACTGCTGAGGTCTACATTACTCTTCCAGCGAGTATACAAACCATAAGGCAAAATGCACCGAAAGGGATCTGCCTTTTTATAGACATTAATCTGGCGATACAAGTACAAGCACATCTATAAAGAATTGCTTACATTTCAGTTAACATCTGCTTTCCTCTTCAGCTTTCAGATGACCACGCTCTTTCCTACACACAATTTCGATGCACTTAATATAATTTTAAAAGTTCATTCAGTGGGTAAGAAATCAGCAAATAAATCCAAACAAAGACTCTCCCCTGCATGAACAGATGTTGGATCAGGATTCAAAGCTGAGCAGAATAGCCCACAGCTCTCCAAGCTTTTGTTTCATATATCATACAGATTTATTTTAATTAATATACCATTTCTCTGGGAAATAGCTGACACTAACAAAGAAGAATGGAAATCATTTGCAATGATTGCTCTACCAGGGCTGAGGCCCTTTCCACCCTATCTTGTTTATTCTTCAGGTTTATGGCATTGAAATTTCAGTGTCATTCCATTTCCTTTGGTGTTGGTTCTTTGGCTTCCAGTCCTTCAGGTCACAGGTGAAATAGTTCAGTTTGGTTTATCAGAAAGTCAAAGAGATAAAAAGAGTCAAAAGGGATATAAGAACGGCTGTTCTTGCCTCTCAGTAAGTTATTCTTTCTTCAAGGCATGAACACATTCACAACACAGCATCTGCTCCAATGCCACAGAAACGTCAAAGCAAGTTCACCATCCCTGAAATAACCCTGGCAGAAAGAGAAACCCGGGAGTGGGTCCTTGAACAAGACCCACAGCTGCAGAAGACTCAGCCTGAATAGAAGTCTTTCTTCAAAAGCACTTGTAAGGGTATAATAAAGCTTGTTTTTTGTGAACAATGACAGAAATATATTTATTTTAGGGTTCACACTTATGCAAGCTAGAGCTCCAGCAAATCACACATTGGAACAATAGTCTGCAGGGAGGCAGAAAGACCTCTGCTATCAGCATGGTATTCTGTATACAATTGATTTACTTTTTATTTTTATTAACACTCCCGTTTTGTCACATCAACCTGCTGGCATCCGATTAAAACTGGTTTTTGGCCTCGAGATCTCTGGTTCGCCCTCCACACATTTCTTAATTATCTAATTCCCTAACAGCTTCCTTGTGAAATCAAAATTATCTGCATTACCTTTGTGCCAGCCCAATCTGGAGGAGGAGAAAAATGAGGGGATGCCAAGAGAAGCAGGGAAAGGGCCTAGAACTGACTGGTATTAGGGAGAAGGGAGCAGCACTGCGGTTCTGCAGACATCCCTACACCACTCACCACGATTTTGCTAAAACATCTATCTATTGATCCAACTCATTAGATCAGCAGCATCTGTTGCCATCCAGAGAGCAGCCATCTGTGCACTCATTTTGCAAACCCACAGTCCTGACTGCAGGAGGTTAGTAGGTCACGGGCATAATTCTCTGCACCTCCTGAGATGAGAGGAGACTTGTCTCCACACTGCGGGAGGCACTCGGAGAACCGCTCTTATACCCATCCCTACCCTCTTACAACTTCCCTGCCAGCTGACCTCAGCTGCAACCTACGTTTCAGTCCCTCCAAAAGTGGCTAACCTGCCCTCTTCCTAGTGCAGAAGCAAGAAGTGATAGGTAAATCCACACTAGCTCTGCTGATGGATAAGCAGATATCAGACGGTGGAAATTTAAAAAAAAAAAGTCACCAGCTTCAAGAAAAACTAGACTACGGATCAACATTTTAAATGGCCTCAATAGGAACAGCTCAATGAGATTCACAAGAGCCAACAGAAAACACAAAGCAGAGCTCAGAGAAGAAAATTTAGATGTTGGTTATATTTACATTCAAAGATTTTGCACAGAGCCTACACCAAGACTTCCTAAGAACAAAGCAATGATTCTCAGTTGCTGCAGGGAATGAGATCTTTCCAGCTCAGAGCTCTTATTTCCAGTGTTCCCTGCAGTGACAGACCCCGAGCCTGCCTCGTGCCTCCCTCCACCTCAACTTCAGCACCTACAGTCATTGGAACCCTCTTCTCTCTGTAAGTACTCTGGAAACCAAACTAAGTAGACAACTTTTAACTTGCCTAATTGACTCATACTCCAGCCAGTCACTTCTCTGTCTGGGGCAATAATATTTGAACAGTGACAGCGGAGAACATCTAGTATACAATATTTCCACCAAGTCAGTAACCAACTCAACCACAGCTATTTTGCCTTTCTTTGTTAGCGCAGTACTTGCCATCCAACAGCATTCAACTCCAAACAGCAACCATGCACATGCACTTATACCTACAAAATAAATATACAGAAGCAATGTGACACTGCTGCTGACCAGTTTGCCTGTTAACCAGTAAGGCTGAGCTGCATTTGAACAAAGCCATGCTTTCCAGTAAAACATAAGTCAGAAAACCCACCACATGAAATGTCATGTATGAAACCTAAGGGGAATCTTGAAATAGCTACCCGGCTCAGTGGCCAAGTCCAGTGTACAAGCTTTGAAGCACTTCAAACTCTTGTTTACATATACACAGAGAGAAACCCAGAGCTTTGGGATGGCTCGTTCCCACACTGTCCAAAGGATTTGCATAGAGCTTAATCCAAAAAGGGCAGCTTTACAGTACCAACGATCACCTACACAATTCAGTCCTTCTCAGCTATAGAAATATCTTTGGCTTCAAATCAAAATGCTTCTAAATGAGATTTTTTTTTTTCCCCACATGGTAAATTCCTGAGACTTTTCTGCCCCTTAGCAGTTTCACGTGAATGCAGAGAACAGAATTAGTCAAAGAATTAAGGTGGCTTAGGTAATTATGGTGGCACATGCTATCAGTTCAAGACAGAAGATTAGTGCAGTGAGCTTCCAGTTAAAGGAGGTCTTCCCCTGCGCTGTGAAAGGAATTGGCCTCTCTTTTACTTTGCCTACCTAAAACATGAACAGTGTACCATGTCAAAGTGGCAATCTAAACGCCATAAAAGCTTCCCAGGGGCACACTCAAAGACTGAAGAAGTTTCAAAACAAAGTTGAAGAACCACTTTAAATCCACAAAGTAGACAGCTATGCACCCTGTGGCTTTAAACCCAATGTAAAGCTTATATTGAATTATTTTCCTCTACATCTAGCATGACTAATTGTGTCACCTTTGGCCAAGGGAGATTTCCAATACAAACTGCCTGGTAAAGAAAAAAGAGGCAAAGACCATTCTTAATCAAGAATGTATGATTTATAAAGCTGCAAGCAAACGTGCAGTTCATCGAGGCAGAAGTGACCAGTAATTGAAAATACTTTGTATCACTCATACCTACCACAAAACAAAGGTATTTTGAGACCGATTCATCACTTCATTTTGCAGGTCATCTTCTCTGTTCTGCCCAGACCACATTTATCTAATGCACAATGCTCAATCCTTATTATTTTATCTCAAACTTTGCAACAATTAATTCAATATTAACCAGATGGGGGTTATCATTTTAACTGCCCTCTCATGGGGAAGTTAAAGATACAGAAGAATCTTAACTTTCACTTCACCAAAAAACGTCTGTATCAGTTCTTCAAATTGTAGAGAAAACTTAGAAGTATGGCAGGAGCGCGACAGTGTTAGGGTGACAAAGCCAGAAGGCCAGCTCTAACAACACTACTTTTGTATTTGTACTTTGTACTCGAATTAATTTTGTTATTTCAGGGTCATGGATTTTGATCACTTAAAGTTGGCAATAATGTAAGTGGAACTGCTCAACAGCTCTACCATCTATATCAGTGTTATTACCATGTAATTTTTGTGTTTTGTTTTTTTAACGATGAAAACAGTGGAGGCAGGTTTTAAATACCTGAAGACATGACACTGTGCCTTTAAATGCGCCACCCCTAGAAATAATCCTCATCAAAAGCACGTTATCATTTCTCTTGAGAAGAAAACGATCACATTTATTCTCCCTTTCTTCCACTGCAGTGGCTGCTCCTTTCATACACATCCAGAAAACTCTGAAAGCAGAATTCAGATCTGAACAATTTTATCCTGGCCTCTGCATGGGTGGAAAATTCCCTCCTGTATATTCACATTATTCCAGGCCCAGGCACGTGTGATGGCTTCACATGGGCACATTGGAATGCGATATTTCTAAACTCATTTTCAAATTGGAATTGCTTCCCAGCACCAGTCTGACTGCATTACAACCAAATGAACACAGAAATGCTAGAAGTACAAGCTGCTTTCTAAATCATACACGACACACCCCTAAATCACTTCAATAAATCTTCATAAATCAGCAAACTCTACTGAAGTACCTACCAGCCTCAACACAGTTAAAGATGACTAACACAAACACCAAATGCCATCACCGCTACCTGAAACACAATACACAAGCAAGAAATAAACAAAGCTTGAGTATGGAATTTCAGTCTACACTGCTGATTTCTCTTGAGGAGCCATGCACGATTGCAAAGATAGGGCTCGTTTTGTTTGCGTGACTAAACAGTCATTCTTCTCCCAAGGAGACTTCTGTGGTAGTTTGGAGGCTTGGAAATGCATGGAAAAAAACTGGAAAGAAAAAGTTACTGATATGGGGGAAAGGAGAAAGACATTGGAAGCCAGCTGAGACATTCTGCCAGGAAAAGAACTTGGTGCACAGATGCTTGTGCTCACAGCAGTCTGCAGAGTGCCCTCAGCACGCCGACTGCTTGCAGTGTTCAGGACAAGAGGAAGCCCAAGAGATGGAGCTTTTAGCCCCTCGGTTTTCAGCCCCTTGTCCTTGAACCCCAGTATCAAGCAGAAGCCTGGTGGGGAGAGCTTCAGATGTCACAGCACAGAGAAGGTAAAATTCTGGGAGTAGAGTTCAGAGCTCCTCTCAGGCAGGGGGCTTTCTCAAAAGCAGAGGACTTCCCAGAGCGAGATGCAAAACTGACTATAAAGAGTGCCAGCCAGACATGATAAGGTGGGAAATGCTGTTACAATTAGGATGAGATTTGTTTTCACCCACACAAGCTCCCAGACATAACTGTCCCTTTGAAGACTTTCAACACCAGGCTTTCAGGACTTGCCAAAGGCACACAGGGCAGCTGGTGGCAGGGCGAAAATCAGATGCCACGTGTCATGTCCAAACAGGTATGCATACACATCCTTCCTACAGGTACTTGACTGATGCCTAAATTTCATCTCACCTAACACACACATAACTTCTTCAGGGACAACTACTTCTTCTCCCCAACCCTTACTCTCAAAAAACGACTTCAGAAATGACCCTAAAGGGAAAAATCACAACTACCATACCTTTCTGGACAAGAAAAGAGCTAATCCTCTGCACTAAGGCACTCAGTGTTTGCCTTAACCAGCACCGCCAGGAAAGATCACTTTATGTTATTGTGCATGGGAGCCTCAGTACACACCTACTAAGGGAGGAACGTTTTAGCCCTATCTTTTATCATACCTACTTAAAATCTGGACTGTGCAAGGGCATAAAAAACCCCTACAACTTAGCTCCTTTCCCAGCTGTCACAAGCAAGGAATGAAAGTTTGGCAATGATGCAAGAGTTCTGCTCTATGTCAGAATGAGATATTAAAAACACACTTCAAAAATTATTTTAGCAAACATACTGAAAGGGGGAAAAGGGAAAACGTAACACAGGGGTTGCAGGCAAGAGCAGGGGAGCATACTTGGCAGTGATAAAAAGCTTATCCTTCCATTTGGTTATCTGGCAATGGGGAACAAAAAGTAGCTGCCCACTCCTCTCAGCCTTCCGAGAGCAACTCGCCCACTGACTGGCACCTGCGGGCCTACTCGTACAGATCAGCTCCCAGGACTGCCAGCCTTCAGGTGCACAGCAAAGGCAAACCAAGAGCACCAGGAAGGTTAGCATAGTTCTGTGCTGTATGCCCAATTTCAGCCATGCATTCACCTAAACAAGGTGGATGTTACATGTAAGGGAAATGTAAAGCTAAGCCTAAGTGTTCATAGGAAGCACTTATGTGATTAGCATATGCGTAACTCAAATTAAAAAAAGAAAAAAACCCAACACTTCAGTCAAGAGGTGTTGCAAAAAATAAAAAAGGCAATTTTTCTTAATTGGCTGAGAAAAACCCTGTACTCTTGCCAAGAAAAAAATGAAAGCCTTTGCCTAGTGTGACAGTTCACTTCCAGACCCAACTTCATACTACCATGTGCCTTCATCCTGTCCAAGAGCTTCAGTGGGAGCTGTGAGTCTTTGCAGTTAGAACGGAGCCACAAGAACAAGAAAAATATCATCCAGACCATCTCCCACCGCTGAGAGCTGGAGTAATTAACAGTGAAAGGAAGCTGGGTTTAGCCACTGCTTGAAGCACCTCTCTCCTACATGTGTCTCTCTCTGTCACTCCCACGTCTATAAGAAGCCCTCCTGACTGCCAGCCAGCTGCGTGTTCAAGTAACCCCTCCTCATCTTCCCTCTGCATTTTTTGAGGTTGCATCATCTTCCCCGAACCCACCCATAAACCCAAAAATACCCATCCTGAAACCCAGTGGAGCTCCAGGTTTGTATCCCCTGCAGTGAAAGGCAAGAGTACTAAGTCCAACCACAGAATGCGGCAGCCTGCCAGGGACGAAAGGCATCCTGCCCTAGCGGAGCCTCACTCGCTAGAAGGTCCCTTACCAACCACTCCGGGCCAGGACGCAGCCAGCTGTACCGCAGGTAGTCAGGTGTCCATCCCGGGCAATTAGCGGTCTCTCCCTGCATTATGCAAGCTCTCCGGCGCAGGGTGAGAGCAGACGCGAGAGCTGTGTCAGCAGGCAGTGCAGTGCCCAGCTGCTGGCTCGGCACTCGGCAGGCACGGCTCACCTCCTCGCCCGCACCCTTCCCACCGCCTGCCTGCCCCTGAGCACCTTCTCATGCCCTTTCCCACTTACTCAGGCAGCTGCACCCCAGCAGCCGCTCCGATGGGCCCCCAGCTATGCAGAGGGCATGTCTGCAATCAAAGCAGTAATTATTTCTGTGTTTACCTCTGCCGTTGCACTACGTGTGACCTAAATATGCTGCTTGCAGCATTAGAGATCGGAGGGGCAGAACAAGGCATGCTTCAACTGACTCCACCACCTTGGACCAAACCATTAGCCTGCTGTGCTGTTCTTGCAGACCAAAACACCAAAGATTCCCTTATGTTTACGGGAAAGTCTCCCTGACTATCTTCCCTATGTAAAATATTAATAGAAAAAATTAAAGATATTTGACCATCCTGCCTGGTATTTTTCAAAGGCTCTCAACACTGGTCTGCCGTTGCTCTTACTGCGGTGAGCTGAAGCTAAAAGCTTTTGGAAAATCCAACTCCATGTCTTGAAGAGCCAGGAAAGAAATTGGATTGCTGAAAAATCCAACAACACTAATAGAAAGAGGACTCTTGGCACACTCTGACTGTGCTGCATCTGCTCTGCTAAGTAGGTACATTTATTTCAATCCTGTAGCTGTCTCTTGCTACTTATAACTGCTAGCTTAACGAACTTTCAGGGTAGACACCAAGCCTGAGCCTTCCAAAATTGCTGTTTAAATATCCTTGTTGAATTAATTCGATCTCATTATGGATGGACTGTTCCACCGTTGGACTGGCAACTTCCACCCCCAACTGGAAATCACCTGGGACATTCTCCATAATGCAGGATCTTTTCCTGCAAGGCAGGCACTCTGAGTTGGGAAGCAATACGAGAAAGTTACATCACAGTAAACAAGACTGCACATCAGGAGGTAGCAAGACCGTTTCAGAATGGCAAAAGAGATCAGAAACAGGTTGTTAAGAGACATACAATTAGATCGCCACCTCACACTCAACTTTGGACAAACAGGAGCAATTCCGTAAGTGTCCCAGGCACAGGCATTTTGACAAGCAGTCTGTGGCTTGGGCTGCAGACAGATGTACCAACAGATCAACCATGCTGTATTCTCCCTGAAACTGCCGTATTTTTTCAGCAACCCTGCATGCGACTTGCTTCCCGTTTCGTGTAGAAGCGCTCCTGAGAAGAGGCAGTTTTGTGCTGCAGAGCTGCAAAGCTTGCTCTTTGTAAGGAGAGACCTGCACAGAAAGCCTGGAAAGCCCCCGCCGAATGCATCGCGGATGTCAAACGGATTGCATTCAACACTAGAAAGAGATGGTTTTCACACCAGTGGTCTCAAATTGCTGCTTCCGTGAGCGGTTTCAGATAGAGCCTTGTCTCTGTTTCGGGGGCAGCGCCAGGGACAGAGCCTTCTGCCTATTCCTCAGCTCACGCCGGGCGCTCCCTGAGCGAAGGCTTGCTCTATCCCCACAGAAGACTCTGTCCCCGCGCATGTTTCACAGCACAGCCCTCAGCACACTGCTCTCCATATTTATCTATCGCGTTTATGAGGGACAGACTTGCCCACTTTGGTGCCCTGTTTAAGATGGTAGATGCGAAACATTACTTCAGGCCTTGTGTAAGCAAGCTGTTCACAAGCACTGATAGTGACCCAAGGGGCAGACATACATCAAAACATGACGGTTCTCAAGAAATGTGAAGCATGACAGGAACAGATTGTAACTTAGCCACTGGTGGGACACTGAAGGATCCAGAAACATCTGCACGCATGCTCAGGCCTGATAGATTACAGCAGGAACCACGGACGCGACGAAGCACTTGGAGAATCAAGAGCGCACAGGAATCAATGGGCACATCAGCCCCACAGGTGGGCTTTCTTTTCTGATTAAGATCATGTTGGTGAGTGAGAGAACACAGCAAAAAAAGCAGAGTAGCTTGGCCTCCAGGGATACCTGGCCAGCACCATTCAGAGGTACTGCACTTGACAGACAGATGTTGGAAAACTATTTATACACACACAGCACCACTCTCTTATCAAGGCACTTAGACCCATTAAAAGACCTGAAGAACCTGAAAAGACCAAAAAAATGTATTCGTTAAGCAAGAAGCAAACCATAATGTAAAGGCAACTAAGGATACTAATGTAATCAACTTAAGGGTGTCCCACATCAACCAGAAGCAACAGACAGACTGCTGTGCTTGGATTAAAAATGAAAAAGTCTCCACTTAAACAACTCAGCATGGCGAGTTTATGCTACAAGATTGCGCACCACAACATCTTTTATATCACTAGACACCTTGATAAACCAAGCATTGACCAACCATTTAAAAAAAAAACCAAAAGTGCCAACTGATGTTGCAGGATTTGTCAGGTTCAGACAATATATTAGAGATAATTACAGTTCTCCCCCCACGTCATACATCCTCCCAACCACTACTTAAATGCAAGTATGCAGCAGCAAAGTCTTAGTACACGTACCCAAAACTGAAAGCAAGCTTCAAGCAAGCAGGATTCTCTAGAGTTCCAGCTTTCCTAGCCCCAGATTACACAGAACTTACTTCTGAAAGTAGGCTGCATTTTAAATTAGAACTGTTAAAAGATGCATATTAACCCGTAGTCAGGTATGACGCTTGGCGACCATTACAGAGGGACACAGAAGTTGCCTGCATAGCAAATCTGACCCATCCAGACCAAACCTCACCTTCACTGGGAGAGATGCACTCCATCTAGAATGTCAGCACAAGCCTCAAACAGTACCTTAACTAAATCACAGAATCACTGAATGTTCAGGGTTGGAAGGGACCTCTGTGGGTCATCTAGTCCAACCTCCCTGCCGAAGCAGGGTCATCTACAGCAGGCTGCACAGGACCTTGTCCAGGCGGGTCTTGAATATCTCCAGAGAGGGAGACGCCACAACCTCCCTGGGCAGCCTCTTCCAGTGCTCCGTAACCCTCAGAGTGAAGAAGTTCTTCCTCATGTTCAGACGGAAGAGTCAGCTGCAAACATTTTCTGTTTTAGCAAAATGCTCCTCCTAACTCACATCTGAAGGCTCAAGAGAGGTTTTTTTACTAAAACCTTCAAGAACTATTGCTGGTGGGTGGAATAGGAATTTCTCTGACCAAACTGCAAACCTTTACTAACCTTTGATGGGATGACGTATCATCCCTTGCCCTCTCTCTTGTTATTTGGGTCCTCTAGAAACTACTCCAACACACAGATCCAGATTTTCAACCTCTTTTCTTCATTTCTGGTTTGTATCCTGTGAACAGGATCACAGTTACACCCCTCAACTGGTAAATAAAACCAGTAAGCTTAGCCCACATGTGACCATATGCAGAAAAGCTGCAACTAACTGTGTAAAATGAAAGATGGCCTCAGCTTGCAACCACTTGTCCCTCCTCTAAGGTTTTCCAAAATTTAGACCTGTCAACATTTTGACTCCTATCAAAAATCAGGTTTTACTCTCTTCATGGATGCAAGCGCTAAAAAAAAATCGTTTACAATGTGAAGTTTATTAGTTTTCATGGGCCCCTCATTATTGCTTGCTGCTTTTGGGTCCCAGTACCCTGCTGAATCCACTGCCAAAGCTAAGTACCAGGGTCATTTCTGAAGCCCAGCACTGCATAGAGCAGAGTGCCCTGAATGCCCATTTCCAGTAAACTACGAACACTTACTTTTCTCTCCTCCCACTCCATTTTCTTATGTGTTATGCTGAGTTTAGACAAATCCTTCACTTTGGCAACAACAATTTTTTCAGATCCGCAAGTGGGTTTAACAAAAACACGCAGGAAATCACGCAGTATTGCAGCAAAGCTCTACACCCCACAACTTGTGGGACAAAACCTTTATACTTGGCCAATAGCAATAACATATCATTAAAGGAAAAATCTAATCTTACAGCCCTTCAGCAAAGGGAACTCCCAAAGACTCCCTCTTGCACTTTAAAGGCAGGGCATTTACATGTACAAGTATGTCTTCATGTGCATGCAAAGTACTATACTTGGGATGAGGATTGAAGATGTCCCATGTTTACAAAATGAAGAGTAATGTCAGACGGCAGCTCAGAAGGCAGTTCCACCAAAGCAAATTCCTTCCTTATCCTATTTGCACATAACATTGTTAAAAATGAAAGTGGAAAGAGGCTGAAGTCAGGCAGCCAACGAGACTTTGTGATTCAGAGGAAAAAGACCTCAGGAATGTATGATGCTGCAATCCACTTGCCTATTGCCTTCTTTCCATAAATTGTGAATGAAGGCTCGCATGCCCTCAAAACCTGCAGGCTGCATTAGCAGCTCTGCAAAATGTTACAGAGCAGAGCAGAGGAGTGAGCATCACTTCCCATGTATGTAGGGCACTGAAGTGCCATGCCCACACCTTCTCACCCCTACTTTTTAAACTGAGAAGAGAAAAAATTAAAAAGCAAGTGATGCCTCTAGTTAACTTTCTGAAAACAAGGTTGAGGATGTTCATTGTCAGGTAGCTTTAAAATCACTCCAAAGAACAGAGAATTTTCAATCTTTTGTTTCCTATGTTACTAGAATCATTTTTGTGATTATTTTGTGTAAAATGCCTTGGGGCTTCAACTGAGGTGTAGTATCGCAATTCATTACTTTATAGCTTACAATACTAGTCCTTGACTACACATGAAATTCCCCAAGATATTTTGGAAAGGGACAGGTATTTCATATTTTGGGCTTGTCGCTCTCCATTTGCTTGGAATCATCTTTGTCTACAAAAGGACTTTTACCCCAGCCACTGAATTCAGAGTCACAAATACCCACAGAGAGTTTCTTACCTTCCAGTAACTGCAGGCCACACACAGATCATGGAATCATACAATGGTTTGTGTTGGAAGGGACCTTAAAGATCTTCTCGTTCCAACCCCCCTGCCATGGGCAGGGACACCTTCCACTACACCAGGTTGCTCAAAGCCCCATCCTACCTGGCCCTGAACAGTTCCAGGGATGGGGCATCAACTGAACAAAGATGAGAATTTCCATTCTGTCAAAGAATCATACATTTTTCTACTTCTGTTTCTTCTGACATGGTAATTGCTCACATCAGCCCGAGTCTGTACCTTGTATTTCAAGCACTTCTGCTCTTAACGCGCTATCAGTTTCAAAATAGAGATTTGTATCTTCGTTAACATGTACCTCCTGCACGTGCTGCATGTCTAAGGGGCACGGAGCTGGGCCAGGCCAAGGACAACCCAAGCAAGTTCTGCACAAGCACAGGCGTCTCTGCAGAACACCTCATACTGCTGTGTACGTAAACACAGCGTCTACCTGTTGCCTGCTATGACAGCACATGCCATGCAACATGATTTCATCAGGTCTGAGTCAGGGAGGTGAGCCAAATTAATCTGGAGGGCAACCAGATCATGAGAAGACACCCCTTCCCAGATCAAGCAGAAATGCACTTCCTCATGGGAAAATCTCCATGTCTGTAGCAAAGAAAGAGGAAGAGGGAAATGGATGCAGATAGCAGCCCATCCCAAAGAATAAACTTGTATCTGCCTTCCTTGTTCCTCCTTTGTCTCGTCCCCTGCAAGTAACAGCAAACTACACCATCTACTTCATATTGAAATAAGCAATCGGCTGACCTGAGAAGGCAGAACTAGGCTTGACACCTCTACCCATGCCAGCTGACAAACCTCCTGTGGCTTTCCACCATCAACTGTCTTCTCTGGCCAGCTGAGTCCTTCATTCACCCCACTAAGTGTATTAACCATAGCTAATTACAGACCAACTGAATATGCCCAAAAATACTAGTGGGCCAATACTCCAGCCATCAGCACTACAGAAATCATTAAACCTTCCCTCTGAAAACCCCATTTTACTCATTGTCTCTCAATATGCTATCCTTCTCCTTCTGCAGCGTTCTGACAGCATAAATCTTCATCTGTTCTCCAGCTCTTCTTGTCTACCTAAAACACAGATAGGAGGGTATTTAAAGCCCACTTACTAGTAATACAATAATTTGTTTTTTTTTAACCTCAAAAATACTTGTATGCCAGCTTCACGGATGGTGCAGAATAACCACTGCTGAAAACTGTTTCCTTCTTACTGGTTATAAGTGGAAACCAGGGCCAGGCTGGCTAAAGCAGGTGCTTTTAGAAATAAGGTGCTGCTACACTTCACCTGGAACATGGATTTGTAATAGTCTGTGGTTAAAGGAAGCCACTTTTCAGGTAGCACCAGTGTCAGCAGTCCTGCCTGAGAACAAGGGTGTGAACTCCAATTTTCTCTCCGAGCGCAAAGACAGCCCTGCAGGCCTGGAATATACTGAAAGGGCTCTGCAGAGGGAACATTGCCTTCAAGCCTCCTCCTCAGTGTATCAGAGAATATCCCTGTCTGGATTTTGGAAGGAGGCATCTTTCCCAAGCAATAATTTACTTAGGATAAAACATATCTGTACACGTTCAATTTCACTAACTCTCTCCAGATGGGAGAGCTGAAGGTTGTTTATAAGCGACCAGGGTTTGGCTTGTTTGACTGAACTGGACACAGATAAAAAAAAAAAGGACTGACATTTCTAGGCTGCACCCATTCCCAAATACAGAAGTTCAGCTAGAGCAGTTCTGAAGTGGAAGAAAACTTTTATAGGGAAGGTTTGCTTTTCTGGACCTGTTTACTCTCTTGCCTGTATCCACAGACATGCTTCATCAGGTTCATTTGATGTGGGACAAGCAGTTTGACCTGGTGAGTCAAATCCAGATTTGGTCAAAATCCGATTGCACAGTTTTCACCAAAGAAGCTGAGAAATCATCTTCAGGTAAGACATCTAGGTTTACGCTTCACAGTTCTTAGGGACAGATCAAGAAATAGAAGTGATGTATCAAATCAAAGCTGGCTTAAGCTTTCTACTCAGTAAAAATAAAGCTCTCAGTATAATGGAAACAAATCAAGTAATTTCCTAAACATCTAGGAACTATTTTAACAGTTAAGTTATTAAAGATTTTCCAAATCAAACTTTATATGCTTGTCCTTATAAATGAAGATGAAATAAACTATGAATTACATAAAAGCTAAACTGACAATGTCTAATACTTGGCCAAGTTAATAACTGCAAAAATCAACAAAGAGAAGGAGTTATGTAAATTCTTGATTTTATAGGCTGAGATGCACTGAAGCTTTCCTCAAGATGTTCTGGTTTTCTTTGTATAAAATTGGAGTTTGCATTCTTTAAACCATGGTTAACAAAACAGAATACATGAATCCGAAATCTTTCAATTCTAAGCAAAAGACTGCAGCGTCATCCAGTTCAGTCCCTTCATCTCATCATTAACAACATAAACTGCACTATCATTTTATTATCTAATTAAATTTGCATACATCTATTGTATGCCTTTCTCTGCAGCCTTTCTGAAGGCAGCGTCCTACACTGTATTCATTGAGCCTCAGTCTCCGGTGGGTACCTGAAGCGTGCGTGAATCCAATCCCGTTTTTTAATGGCGAGCGGAGTTCCTGGTTACAGCCAGCCATCACGCGAAGCAGTGTTATGCAACGGTCATTAACACACGTGTCCCAGCAGTCCTTAATCCTGGGAACTGCGACACCCTTGCTCTTCTATTCTTGGGTCCCTTCACGAGAAAGGCGCTGAGCTGCGCAAGAGGGCACAGCGGGCTCAGGATTCCCTCTTTCCTTGGTGTCCAGCACTTATTATTTTTTCTCCTCTTCTGATGCCGTGGAAACACTGCGTACCCCACATGCACATCCAACAAGCCCCTGCAGAGCTGGCCTAGCTATGACAGATACAGTCCCTTTATAATCGTCCATTCCTGTAAAATGACCTCAAGCATGTTAGACTGATGCTCACTCTCTGGTTGTCTCCATGCTCTGCACTTCACTTCTTGCTCTGTTTCTGCTACTTTTTCCCCCCCTTCGAAGAAGAAAAGCAAAATCCAAAACTCACAATGCAGCCAATTCTTCTCCACTGGCCAACTGGCACCCCTACTCCATAGCAATTGCCTTCACTCTGTCTCACTCCACTTAACCACAGGGTTGTCCTAACAGGTACTTCCACTTCTTGTGCCACATACTGTCTTTTGACAGCTGTCTCAAATGTATGAGATACTAAATTTCAGCTTTCTCCCAACTCCATTAAAATTGCTGTTCAAAATTCCCCAATTCTTTGTTTCTAACATTCTTAGCACTCTTTTGAAACTGAATTTGAGCCATGTACCTCTAACTCATTTACAAATAATAGATGAAGATTGAAAAAAATCCCAGCGCTGTAACTGAGATTTCTTGCCATGATTGCCAGTAATGCATATCAGACTAAGCTAGCAAGGCACCCTTTTCTTTGTCTGAAGAGAAGTGGTCCTCTCTTGGACATACTTGCCATAACTAAGAGTAAACACAGCAGCTGGACACATGGCGCACATAAGGCATTCAGACCCTCAAAAAGCCTTCATCAAAGTTCCAGTAAGAGACATCTACAGCTGGCACAGTCTGAACACCTAACAACTGTCTCAGACTGGCAACCACCTAAAAGACAGAAACCAAAATGGAAATGAATAGCCGATTGTAAATGATGGAGAGTGTTAAAAATGGAAGAGCAGAAATTTCTGAAGGAAGCCTGGCGTTACTACATACGTGGAACTAGAGAAGAAAGGGTTGTTAGCAAGCAAAAAAAGTGTATTAACAAATAATTCAGGTCACCTATGAAAGACAAGAGTTTCAGAAGGGAAAAAACCTGGGGAGATGAGGCAACATGTAATTCAATGTTTGGAAATTCAAGACAGTAATCTGAACTACTCCTATCCTTTACAGTTTTCTAAATTAACTGCATCAGCTTGTAAAAAGATCTGGCCACCAGTGCAGAACAGCAAGTCCCTACAAGAACCTGGTAAAGTATCTGGATACATGAGACAGTGAACAATACAGAAAGTTACAAATTATGTAGTATTAATGTTACTGCACAGGACACCTGGAATATTGTGTGGTATTTAAGTGATCCCATTCCAAAAATACGTAGTGCAAACAGGTCAGGGTGGAAATGTCTATGAGAAAATTCTCAGATAGAGAGAGATGAAAAGACTGCACATTTTTACATGCAGATACAGAGTAGGAGAGACAAGAACTTACTAACCTGTCAAAACAACAGAGGAAAAAATACCATTAACCCTTTCTCAAATTACACAAAACAGAAACAATGATGAACAAAATGAAAGGCAGAAAATCAAAACCTGATGGAATAAATAGGTTTTCGGCTACTGGCACAACTAGCCTGTGGAAATGATTTCCCTAGGATATCGATACATCCAGAAGCTAAAAAGGAATTTCTACAGATCTGGTCACTTGCACACCAAAGAAGAACAGAGATGTAAATATAAAAATTAAATGTAAAATATCTAGAGCTCTTGAAGACAAGTAATTACGTATTTCTGTGTAAAACCAACTCCTGGTTTCTGAGCACAGACAAGAAAATTTCCCCAGGACAACTAGGGAACTACACCTACGAAGAGCAAACAGACTTTGTGACTTGCCTTCCTTTCCAGTTGCTGCTCCCTTGACCAAGAGTAACAGGCCCTGGGCTAAAGACATGATTGATCTGATCCCATATTACTATCTTTATGTGCAGCAATTATCCAGCAACGTAATTTCAAAATGAAAAATTCGCCTATTTCTTCAATCAAAGATCAGGTCATATGACCCCTGCTTGATTCTCTTTCTCTCTCTCTCTCTGCCTCTCTCACACAGGAAGCATTTTCCCACTTACAAACAAGCTCTTTTAATGAAACTCCAGCCATCTGTAATCAGCTTCAATAATCTGAGCTATATCATACCCTGGGCTGTTCTTCTATATTCAAACCTTGTTAGCATGTTTCCATTTTAGCAGGCTGTCAGCATCTCTCTCCCACGTCTATTTAAGCAGCCATCCCCCAGATTTCAGAACAAGCTTGAGGCCAACAGAGAAGACAGCAAGACGAATGGGACTTTATCACAGTCTTCTACGATGGTACTGAAGAGCTGCATAGTGATGACACTAGATAAAGACCTCTCTCCTCTGGTCAACAATTTCAGTACAAATTGAGATACAAGGCATCCAAACCAGACCTCATCTGCCCATCAAAATTCAGATATTCAACCCCTACAGATACTCAAACACACAGTAATGCTGCACTTTATTCTTCTTTTTGTTCACAAAACTTAATACTGGTTAATCACTGAAGGGGAAAGACTTATTAGCACCACAAGTTCTGGATACAATGAAGCCAAATCCCAAGCAGGTATGCTTCCTATAGCAGTGGTCTTGGTGCTTCTCATCAACCTGCTCCTATGAGACTGTTTCTAGCTGAAACCGCGGGGTGCATGAATTCTAGAGAGGGGGCACATGCTGAGCACCAGGGCAGAAGCTGCAATAAATCTGTCCAGGCATCTACTCAGTCTTTGTGTTTCCTTGCTATCTCTTTACACACAGTGTCAAATTGCTTTTTAAAATTTGGCCTGTACCTGGCTGGCATTAGCTCAGGAGCAAACTCAGTTGATACAGAGGGATGAAATGTCTGCTCCGGTCTGTGCCTCTTCCAAGCCACAGCAACCATTCAACAGCAACTGGCTAAGACTACTCCAACCTTGCAACCTGAGATGACTGTGTTCGTGGATCCAGTTTCCTCCTCCATGATCAGATCAGGAGCAGGTCACTAGACAACAGACCATTGTAGTAAGTGACAACTGAAACCAGTACTTACTGAGTGGTTTAAGGATGCTGCTGCTTGTCTCATCAGCGTTTTCTACGTCTGATTTGTCAGAGTAGTTCTCAGAGATTTTCTCCTTTTCTTTCTTTTCTTTATGTCCAGGTCTTCTCCTATGACGCCTCCTTCTCCTATAGCTCTTCGGCACATGGACCCCAATGTAAATAGTGTGATGACCTAGGGAACACAAGCACAGCAAATATTAACTTTGACTGCATATAGTTTGTGCATCACTGGCCAGTACAGTTCATGCCACGTTTCATTCCGACAGGAAAGCAAAGTATCTTTCTTTGCTGGTGTAACTATAGTTAGCACTATGTTTCTTGTCTCCAAACATGAGCTAGGAGCTCTTTAGCTACCATTTGGAAAAGTACTTTTTACAGAGTCATTTCTGAGAGTGCATTCTAGTGCAGACTCTCTGATAATTATTCCGTCCTTGTGACTCCTTCACAAATAAAAACCACAGAAGGCCATCATACTCATTTTGCAATACTGAATACAGTGCTCTTCAAAAACATTCTACATTAATTTTTCCATTTGTTTTACCAAATACATCGGCTGGACTTCACACCTACCTTGTGCAAATTGATCCAGCTCAATTGCAGAGCTTAGAGCAACAAAACTGACATCACTTGACTATGCAGTCCATTGTATAACAAGTGTCAGAGTACCATTAGGGTATTATTATAACACAGCAGATGAGGAAGCACTACTAATATAAGTTACTGTAAACTCCTAAGTACCTGACTCTTTCCAAAATAAAAATTTAGTAAAAGAGAAAGTGCCAAATTTAATATGCTGACTATAAACACAAAGCACGCCTTTTCCCTTTCGTATAGGCTTTCATTTCAAACTAAAGTACTTCAACTACATTTGCCAATTGTTATGTCTTTTTGATGAGTTTGATAAAAATGTTTTATTTTCAAGGCTTTGTGCACTTCTACCAACTTTGGATAAACATCTTTCCTTGTGCTTATAGAATGCATTTGCATGTCTTTTTCTGTGCCCAGATAATTCAGACATCTCACTGTAAGCTTTAAAAACATTCCCTTCAGATTTAACTCTTGACAAATAATAGCTGTATTCTATGCTGATGACCAAATTCGGTTTCCTCACTCTTGTCTCAGTGTAGCCAAGCAGAAAGTTTAAGATAAACCCACATGCCCGGTTACTAACTGAAGCACGTTTATCTGAATGAGCCGCAAAGGCACGTTAGAACAAATGTATTTATCTGTAGGTACAGTCATTTACTTCTGCTCACAGCGGAGCGTTTCTGCAGAGCTGTCCCTCTGCCGAGTCACTGTCTCGGGCACCTCACATCCATCTATTCTTAGCATATGCTTACACCTTGCATGAATGCATGGCTATTAAAACCACATGCGAGCATACCAGCTGACATATCCAAGGCACAGGCTCAGATTTTGGAGAGCCGCACTCCATCCTGCAGCACTGTGCCACCCCAACTCATTTGGCGGTGCCTCCCCAGAGAGAGGGGAGAACCCCGAAAAACAGCCTTCAGGTCCCAGCCTCCGTGACTGCTGTGGCTTTGAGCAAGAAGCACAGATAAGATACCCCGCAGTCCTGACTCCACGTATCTCCCCACATAAGATATTCAGCCAAAACACTCTCTTGAAATGCACTCCACAATGCGAAATCACATCACTCCTGAAACCAGAGGACCTTCTCCCAAATGGGTGGGGGCACCCAACAAAATGACGGTGACAGCATCCAACGCCAGAGGGGCTTCTGTGCCACCGGACACAGAGCTCTACAACAGCTCCCCGTGCAGCTCAGACCTGCGTCCACCTCTCTTTTGCAGCAGCCGTAATTCTTATAGCTGAGCAAAAGGGAATAGGTCAAGCGAGTAACAAAAGTCAGGCTTCACTTGATGAAACAGTCATGCACTTTAGAAAGTTAGAGTAAACTGGCCCTTGCCACCGAGGCTTCCCCACTAGTTTTCCCTCATTACAGAGCACACACTGCTCTTTCCTTTCACCTGAAAGCTACTTGCTTTTCAGCAACATTACCAGCTATTTGCAAGACATGGGAAGCTGCTCTGGAAATGTCAGTGCAACAGCAAAGCCAGAGTCTCCAGCCAGCAATTAACTTCACTGCTGAACACGTGTCTCTCATTCCTTGTTATGATAAATTCAATCTTTGTGACTGAACAACTGAAAATTTAGGCACAAAATAGCCCATTTCTGTATCAAACTGACTTTTCAATGAAAAACAGCCCTGCATTTGCCATTTCAAATTCCATGAGCTCTTGAGGCCAGCTGGGAAGTCTGGAGAGCCCTTCACCTTTTTTGCATGTGAATTTTCATACTGAGAAAGCATGTGTGGTCTCTTAAAAAGCTGCTTGCCCAGAGTGGCCCTCCTTGATAGCAACTTTTAAATAGGTAACTGAGCTCCCCAAGGGCTTTGCAAATAACGGCATGATGAGCTGTATGCAAGGATGGGGCCAAAAACTTCTAGAAATAGCTCATGCCCTATGCGTATTACACTTTCACACACTCATCTACATACATGCTCTATAGCTCAGCAAGACTACTGAGGTATACAGATCTCCAGCAGTAGCTCCTTTGAAAAGCAAACACAGAGGACAAACTAGAAATTTTAAATGCATGCTGTTGTTGAGTTACACAAGTATGAAAAAGCATCTGAACAAGGCTTCTTAAATACTGCATTCTTAATTCTCAAAGACCAACAAAATGGAAAAAAAAAAATTTTCTCCAATAGATCACTAGAAAAAACATGTTCATCCCCAGACTGGCACTACGTGTGATACATTTTGGCTCTAAATTAATATGTTATGTTGAAATTGTAATAGAAAGTGGAGGCTTATAAGGAAATTCCCCTCTCCCTCACAGACACAATGCTGTGACAGTGCCTGTGATGGCCCTGAAATGAATCACATCATCGTTCTGGTGGTGAGAGTGCTACAGTAAGCTCAAGTTTATGTACTGGCGGTAACTACACAGATCATACTAAATAAATAAAATGAATATACAGATACAAAGATATATATTGTCTATGATATCAAGAGATAACCTAACAGCTATAAAGGGTTACTGAAAATCTCTCCAAGTGAAGTTACAGTTACTTTTTAGCCAGTATTATCTGAGGCATTAAAACTTCACTACTGCATGTGCATCTCCTGCTGCTGCCGGGCGCCACAGCTGTACAACTGTCCGGTACAGTACCAGACACTAATAACTTGCCATCTCAGGGAGCGGGACAAAAAACGAAACAGAAATCCGCGGTCGAGCAAGGTCCAAAATCAGGCAGCACAACAGTGACAGAAGAAAAGGGACCTGCACGTGCTGCCTCCAGCCCAGCATGCCAGCACCACGAGTTTTGAGAAACGGGCTCACACCACAGAGGGAACGGGCAGAGCCACAGTGCCAAAGTCAGAGACGTCTGCAGCAAGATCTTACAGATAACACCTGAAGACATCATTTAGCTCTACTGTGCCAAAGGAAACCAGGAAAGCTATTCCAGCAACTGCAAATATCAGCTTTAACATGGCAGATGGCATAAATGATGCGTAGGGACAGAGAAGGGGAAATCTTCTCTGAGCACAAGCAGGAGCCGTAGGGCAGGGGTGGCCCTGGGACAGCCAGGGCAGCAGTAGCCGTTCCGAAGGCATTCTTACAGCCAAGATCACATCCAAAATCCAGATGCAAAAGGATGGGGCGATTCCGGTATCTGTATTAAAACAACATACTCCTTTGAATCACTTTAATTCTGCGGTCAGCTTAATAATGGAAATACATCATAGTAAGCCTGTAGTCTTAATACTTTAATATGCTGCCAACAGAACTGGACAATCTCTTTAATCTTTTGACCACGTGTGCACAGTACAGATTTTGGTGATATGAAAAAAGTTGTATACACTCAGGCAAACATCTGCATTATCTAGCTGGTTTTCCCTATTCTGCAAGAGAGAGACCTCTTTAGTGTTGCTTTTTGTCTTCCCTCCCTCTACCTTCCAGTCTGTTCAGGGAGGCCAAGCAAGACATTTTCCTTTTCTGCATACTTGAAGTGCTTGGCATCTGTTTATATTGTTGCAAATGCTGAGATAAACTTCTAGGCTCCCTTCCCAAAGCGCCTGGAAGGAAACAATTGACACGTACTCTCAATGCACTGGGTTTCTGAGACATTTCCTACTCACCGGGGCAACAGAGCCTTTCCCATGAGAACCACTGACTACAAGTGGTAATGCCTGATAAATTTAACGTGACACACACACGCACTGCGCTATTATCCTGCGGCTTGGTGGAGGATGGGAAGCACAGAGCCGAGTGCTAAACTTCTGGTAATCCCGGTCCCGCTCAGCCGTAACTTTCTCTCGTATACCCGACACGGGCCAATTGGCAGTTTCCTCCTGCGGCCCCTACTGCATTCACAGCCTTTTCTGGGGTCTGCTCCCATTGCCCTCCCCGCTCTCCCCAGAAAAATGATTCGCCTGTGTGTGCATCTCATTAATTTTTAGAGCTGTTTTGGTTGACCAGAGGCATGTATTTCACAACACTAAAATCCCATAGGTAAGATGCACAGCAAGACCTGCAGGTCAAAGTGGCACCTCTTCTATTCGAAAGGACAGTGGTCGGTCCCCGCTTCCTTGAACTTACACCTGCTGTAGCTAAAACCCCTGCTGTAGCTACTACTCTTGAAGTTAGCTTCTTGTGCCTAAGGAGAAACTTTATTGTGCACCAAATTCAGAGCAAAATCAATTTATCTGATTATTAATAGAGCAAGAAGTAGTCATCACAAGAGAGGTATTTTTTCACCAGAAAAATTTTGATTGAAACCACATCTTTTGCTTTATTAAGAGCCATTAAAGAATAGCTCATGATTCAGAGTCCAGATTTAGATTTTGAGCACAGAAGACTCCCTCAGTCAGTTTTACTGGTGAAAACCCACTGATGTATTACCAAATTTAAGTTCTGTGAAATGCAGTATTCGCCCCCTGTCCTGCAAGAATATCTGTTCATCTCTTGTCTCCATCCTGGCTAAGCATGGTCTTGCTGATGCCCTGTGAATGAAACTATCTGAATCTCAAGTTGTGCAAGCCACACAAGCTCACATGCTGATGCCAGCAGTGCTCTCACAGCATGCATAAAAGAAATCAGCTCCAGACACCCTGCCTCATCGAGACAGGCCCCCAAGAATACCACCTCCGTGCAACGCCGTGCTATTTCTTTTCTGAGTTATTCCATTTAAGGAAACGTGGGCGTTAAAGAACCATAAACATAGGAGGGGGAAAAAAGTGTGCTGAAAAATAAAAATGGTAAGAAATCTGCAGGCTTGAAATTGTCTCGCCTGGTGAAGTTTCAGCTGCCCATTAGTTCCCTGTGTGTGTTTACATAACCAAATCTGTGTGTTAGCATAGCCTGATCATCTGCTCCCTACACAATTTGGGTCTCCTTTCAGGTGCTCGTTCCCCATCACCCAGTGAGGTTTTCAGAAAGCTTCACAGTGGTTTCTCAGTAGGAAAAGTCAGAATCTCCATCAATATAGTGACAGGACAAGAGGTAACGGCTTTAAACTGAAAGAGGGTATATTTAGATTAGATATAAGGAAGAAATTCTTTACTTTGAGGGTGGTGAGGCACTGGCACAGGTTACCCAGAGAAGTTGTGGATGCCCCCTCCCTGGAAGTGTTGAAGGCCAGGCTGGATGGAGCTCTGAGCAACCTGGTCTAGTTGAAGGTGTCCCTGCCCATGGCAGGGGGGTGGAACTAGATGGTCTATACGGTCCGTTCCAACACAAACTGTTCTATGATCCTATGAAACACACCAGGTTCATGTACCTCTATACCCATAATTCTGTCTAGGTGTTTTTGCAGTCAATGCGGCACAAGGCTGGAATCAAACCTGAAGTATCTGTCAGTGAGGATCCTTTTCTGTCCAAGGAAGAAAGGATGGTAGTCATCTGGAGACTGAGAGGCAGGGAGTATGTGCAATGCACACACTGAGCAGTTGCCCTGTTCGCTGCTAAGCAAGGGGCAGTGCAGCTGTGAAAGAACAAGGACAAGTCTGGAACAGTCAGCTGAGTATCTGGTTAAATGTATGTGATGAGACCCTGGGATCTGCCTGCATGAGAAGTGTGCTGGGAGCAGAGGAATTACTCTCTATGCAATCATGTCAGCCCCACACTGGACATCCCAAGGCCTGTGAAGCACAAGGCATCTATATCGTTCAAAACACGTGGATCTATTCATGCTACAATACAGGTGGCAAACGACAAAAAACACCTATATAGAGAGAAATCCATATTTCAGGTGTCGTTTCCCAAACTAGTTCTGGAACCCAGAAGAATCATAGCAAATAGACCTGACACATCATGCCCCTATGGAGAGCTGTAGAGCTCAGGTTTCTCAAGAAGTTTGAATTTATATGTTTCTGGGGAGCTTCATCCTGCAACAACAGTCTTTCCACAAAGCCTTTTGTACTGTATATTTCAACACATACATGTAATAGATTACCAGTGGCCACAGCAGTAATCCAAACACAGGGTACTACCAGAAAACCTGTGTTACAGGAAACACAAACTGAAATCACAGCCTAAGCGGGGAGCAGGGGGGGGTTGTAAATCAGCAGATATTATTAGATTATCTAAGTGTAGTGATATCTTCTGTGCCTGAGGTCTCCGCATTCGTCTGGACACTGAGCCGAGCCTACAGCTCTCTGCAGCCTTAGTGCACGACCAAGTGCAGACTCTAAGCCTGACACTGTGTAAGACTGAAATTCTTTTCTCATTCCAGATATCTACAGCCAAATGAACAAGCAGAAAGAGATCGCTTTATTTATGATCCTCTCCGTTTTTAAGCATTAACTCTTCTAAGAAAATGGTGACAATGCAATGGCTTTCCTTAGCAAAATCAAAATTTGGTCACTTGGAGAAAGGAGCCAAAACTTACAGAATCAAAGGATAAAGTCTGCCTGGTACATATCTAAGAAGGAATCTCTTCCACATGACTGGGGTTGTTGAGACTTAAAGCCTGGTCAGACTGGCCCATGAAGAATCTCAGACTGGCACCTTAGAAGGAAACAAGATCAAAAGCTAACATCAAAAATTTATAAAGCAATGAAAATGAGCTGAGTATTAGCAGTTTTCATCTGGCCCTTGTTTTACTTTCAAGGCTCCTTTCCAAAGAACAGGGAGACTCACAGGCTTGGACAGGCTCATGTGGTTACAACTCACATGTCTACACAGCCAACCTCTTCTCCACAAGCTCTGGCCACTCACGCCTCCTGCATTAGGCAGCCGTGTGTACCCAGGCTCTCAGGGAAGACTGGGACAGAGATTTCAGGCCACCCGAACGCAGCGCTTTGCTCAGGCTGCCCCAGCCATTTAACTTCAGGGCATGACTGAGCTACAATAAGACACATGCAGGTGAAGGTGTGCCCTTCTCTGCCCGTTTCCATAGCCTAGGTATCAGCCTCATACCTGGATGGAATTGAAACACAGCATACCCTCAGGGTGGGGAAGCCTTACTTCTTGATGCAGCCTCTCACACATTCTGGGAGCACATGGCTTTCACTCCTACCACTAACGAGTTGCTAACTTTATGAAAACTTGCTTTGTAGCGACGTCTAAGATTCAGGAATCCGCACCTACCGCCGCTCTAAAGTCACACGAGACGGGCAGGGGATGCCACCCATCACGTGCTTCGTCAGCAGAAGATGGCACGGCACACCTTCGTGGCCAAGAAGAAGGTGCGGCGTACTGCCAAGCACACAGTGGGACATGGCACTAGCCAACACGCCGCTGGGATTCCAGCCAGGCTAGCGCACCTTTTAGTGGCTGCTTTTCAAACCTGGGGGTGGTGGCAGAAGGAGACATCTCATTTTGTGTGAGAATCAAAGGAAATAAATGACATAAAAATCTGATGGCCCAGAAGGACAAATAAATCACAGGGATGATCCATTTTAAAGGGGAGATACTAAAAGTAGCACTAAGCAAGTCCCAAACTAAGCCCTGCTTAGTTTCAAATCAGCTCAAGAAATAAGAACAAAAGGCCACGTTGTCACATGCCAAGTGCCCTTAACTCTACCTGATTTTAAAGGGGTTACAGGTGCTGGTGCTCACAGAGGAGCCCAGCCAGCTCCACCTCCCAGGAGACGGCTGTCGCTCTGGACAGCCGGGCTCACACAGGATGAGATGCACAGCCGGCGTGACACCCTGCTTCAGAGAATTGCTCGCACCAGCGGAACAGAAACGACTCTCCCAGGGCCTCCTACGCAGACATCATATTCCACCTAAAAATTTCCCAGGAGTGATCTGAAAGAGCACTAATTTCCACACGGATGAAAACACAGGCCACAAAAACAACAGGCAAGTGGGAATATTTTCAATGATACATTAGGAAGGTGTAAATGCTGAGTAGGAGAAAAGACATGGAAACTCACAAGACCTGTCAGTGAACACGGCTGCTTCATACAACAGAAACAAGGAATATGATGATTTCCCCTAGCAATGTGTAAGAGCTAATTCCTATTCCCATTAATGCATATGAACACAGGTAACGAAACTCAAAAGAAAACAGAACAAAACCATAACCAATCCTCCAGATGGGCTGACCAGGCACAGTCCCCGACTCACCATTTGGTCCCCGCAGGATTCTCAGAACATCCTGATATTTAAGTGACTGATTTTCCAGGCAAGTAAAAACTTACCAATCAGGTAAACAGTAGAAGGATTCACTGAGCACTTTGTTTGTCGAAATCTAGGTGAAATCTAAACAAGCTAACACACCAGCTGGAGATAAATCAGATCCAAATCCCTCCTGTTCCCCACAGCAAAATAGCCCCATCAAGCAGCAGAACCAGAGAAAAGATGCATTTTCCTCTAAAGAGAGGGCAGCACACACAATTGGAACAGACTCGGCTCTTTGTGTCACAATAATAATTTTATTGGTGCAGAAACACGCGTGTATGTCTTACAGTGGTGACGCTTGGGCACAAAATTACCTCTCTGCAAGAGGTTCCCATGGAAGGAACCTGAGGTCTGTTGAGGGACTGAGCGCAGACCACGAGAGAACCAGAAGTAACAGGTGGATGCCTACAGTTGGATGAAGGATGCTGGACAAGAGACTGGCTGGGAGAAGCAGAAGAATTCATGTCCATACAGAAAAGACTGGAATAAAGAAGCACAAGTTTGTAGTCAAAAAACTGAGATCAGGAAGGCCCTCAGGCATAAAGGCCTTTAAAACAGTAACAGTATGCAATAAACTAGTTCTTCCATGGTATGTGGCAGTTGGCCAAAGAAAAGGGTCAATGTGAATCCATCAGGTGATAGGACAAAATACTTGTGAAAGGACAACCATAAGGTTGAATAAGATGTTCACAACCTCATAAATGCCATCAGGAGAAAAGCCTGCAATGAGAGAGATGCAGTAAAGGATAAAAAAGAAAACAGAAGCTCCAAGAGAGCCAAAACCCAAGCTACAACACAACTGACAGATAAAATAGGAAGGGATAAGACTAGAAACAACAAGGCCCTATTCGATTCTGCCAGCTGTGATAAAGGAACGCTGAATTCATGGCTAAGATGAAAGTATTCAAGAGAGGACCCAGCATCAGCAATGAAGATGCAGTTACTTAATCCAGCAGGGAACCTGTTCAAAGATCATGTTACGTATTTGTATTACTGCACTTACATCTTAATATGCAGTCTTTTACTAAACTGACTACAAGGGGCAGGGAACTGAGCTGTGTAGGGGAAGACAGCATGTAAACTGGAGATTTTTTTTCTTCTTTTACAACATCAGGCTTCTAGAATTTCAAAACCTTCAAAAGGTCAGTTTAATCTTTATGTAAAGTGACCTCTGCAATCTTTAAAAGGTTCCCACGTAACAACACTATAGTTAGCCAGATCTGCCTAAAGCTTGCACTTCTCAATTTCAAACACGCAATTGCTCGCTACCCATTGATGACCCAGACTTGAACTGCCAAATTCCTAACAAGATTCAGAGGCTGCTCCAGCAAAGCATGTTTACAAGGTGAGTTAGCACTGTGCTCTGAAGAATGAGATGGCTCTAAAAGACAGAGCTCACATCAAGTCAAGTCAAAAATATCTAAACAGGAAAAGAAAATGAAAAATTGAAATGAGGTCTTCATTTGACTTCTTGAAGATCCTACAAACCCTGTTTGTTCAGAAGGAGCAGAGCCAGTCACCAAAAACTACACTAGGAATTGCTAGGAAAGGATCAGAATATGAAGCCCACAAGACCGACGTTGATGACAGCTATAAGGTACTGCTCCATGGCAGGAAAATGTAAGGAAGTTGGCTACGAATTATGGGTGGACATTGTTTAGACAGAACAATAAACATGTGTTTGGGGTATTCTCCCTGAGCTTTATATAAGCCACTTCGAGACTCTTACCCACAACCCCATAAGCTGCTTTTCTTTCCCTCTTCTTTGGAGCCATGAGAGGTTACAGAAGCCACCAAACCTGTCCTGCTGTGATCTGATCTGATCTGTCCAGTACTGCTTGAACTCCACAGAAAGAAAAGAAAGGCTTTAAAAACACTTAGCCCCGGGGAACAGGGCAGAGGCAGCGAGCTGCGCTGGACTGTGTAAGTTTTAGGCCAACCTGTTCGGAAGCATGGCACCTTTGAATTTTCTGCATCAGCCTTGAGCACTGACCACAGATCCTTTAAAACTGTGTCCCCTTCTGAAACGCCAGAAATGACTACCCAAAATAGCCCACCTAGGCTGAAAATCTTTGCCTCATTTTCCTTATTTCCATCTCATTAATTACCAAGGCTGACCAAACAAATACCAAGCTATACTTGACAGGATGCCATCCAGAGGGACCTGGACAAGCTGGAGAGGTGGGCCTGTGTGAACCTCATGAGGTTCAACAAGGCCAAGTGCAAGGTCCTACACCTGGGTCGGGGTAATCCCCGGTACCAATACAGGC